>Ga0247728_10013_pt1 | contig 251035 bp, 242 predicted proteins | sample SalenrCarbi39_FD_183048 | JGI IMG/M metagenome (GOLD analysis project Ga0247728, IMG submission 183048) | Saline wetland microbial communities from Lincoln, Nebraska, United States - Carb-i39 | ecosystem: Environmental > Aquatic > Non-marine Saline and Alkaline > Salt marsh | place: USA...
AGTCGTTCAGGTGTTCCAGAACCATGCGCACAGCACGCTCACGGACTTCAGGGGAGTAGGTAGTAGTCTTTCTCATGGCCTCATCTTCTCAAGAGTTGAGGCCTCCACGAAACCCGGGGTGATTCAATTTGCCTTCCATTGTAAATCATAGAATCTGTCAGCTTGTAAGAGCGTTGAGAAACGCCCAGCGATGAGGAGTTACTCCTATAAGTCAATCTTGCGCCCGTGTGAATCGGTAAAACAGATTTGGTTCGCTGACGATGTATAAATAGCCCTCCGTGTCGGTCGTTACACCCTCTGCCTGGGGAATACCTTTCTGCAACCCAGCAAAACCGGTGGCCAAGGAGCGAAAACTCACGACTTTCCCCACATCCGTCATTTCAATCAGCAGCTTCGACTCGTCGCTGAGTAGGAGTAGATGACCGCTTCGTTGATCGAACACGACCGAAGATAAGTCAGTCGCGAAAATCTTGCTATTTACCAAGTCCGACATGTCGCGCACATGAAGGGAAAGGCCGCCTTCAAGACTTGCACGTAGTCCGCTCACCTCCAGCAGCTGGCGGGGGTCACGCTCCCGCGTGAGAAATAAACGGTCTCGTTTCAGATCGTACGCAAGCCCCTCAAGACTTTTGTTGTCCTGGTTGCCCAGCGCCAAGGTGAGAGCTGGATACTTCTCGCGGCTTATCGAGCGATTTGAAGAAAGCTCGCCATTATCTTCCAAGGGCACATCCACGATGACCAGACTCTGACGACGCTCCTCAGCGATTGCCAGCTGGCCGTTACCAACGTAGGACACCGCCTCTACATCATGGAACCCGTCCAGGCTGTAGCGTCTCAGCAAATCGCCTTCGCGACTTAGAGTCAGCAGTTCATTAGGTCCGTTGGTAACTGCCCACAACAGATTCTGGTCAGGGTCGAAGGTCAGTCCGGAAAGGTTGTTCTCTACACCAGGAACCGGCTTAGCATCCAGCTCGACCTGATAAGCCGGCAGCCATACTGAGCTCTCATTCCAGTCGTCGGTGTGCCAGTAGGTCTTTACCCAAAAATACAACCGGTCATCAAGATGCTTGGTACGGCTTACAATCCGCAGGTGAACGCAACGTTAGGTTATCCGAGCAAAAGTGACCCGCCCCTCATTCCTCAGTCACTGTGAATGTCCGCTTCTGGCCGCTTTTGGCCGGGACAGTCCTTCGCCAGCACCTACTTTCGGCCAAGTGAGGCCTCTCGCAGCTACCTACGAATCTAAGATCGCTTCACCAGCCGCTAGGATATCCAGTCTGATAGCACATGACAGCCAAGATATTGGCGAGTAGATCTAGGACTCGCCTGCAGCGTGATTCCTAGAATCAGTCCTAGAAAAAAAATATAAAAATCATTTGGTTGCCATGTCTTTATCTATCTTTGGACTCTTGCGAGGTAACTACCCTCCAGATGTACACCGCGCCGCAGAAGAAATTTCGCGCCCGCGATGAGGTGGAAGTGCTCGAAGAGATTCGCCGCTGCGGCGAGCAGCTGATCGTTCAGCGGGTGTTTCTGGCCGATGGCGATGCGCTGGTGCTGCCGACTCGCAGGCTGCTGAAGATCCTGGAGCAGATTCGCCAGTGCCTGCCGGAGGTGCAGCGCGTGTCCAGCTACTGCCTGCCACGCAATTTGCGCAAGAAGTCGGTCCAGGAGCTGCGTGAGCTGGCGGACGCCGGGCTTGGCATGGCCTACGTTGGCGCGGAGTCCGGTGACGACGAGGTGCTGGCGCGGGTCAACAAGGGCGAAACCTACGAGTCGACCCTGAGCGCGCTGGACAAGCTTGGCCAGGCGGGAATCACCCGTTCGGTGATGATCCTCAATGGCCTTGGCGGGCGGGCGCTGAGCCGGCAGCATGCTCGCAATTCGGCACGCCTGATGAACGCAGCGCAGCCCGAGTTTCTTTCCACGCTGGTGGTCAGTTTCCCGCAGGGTTATGCGCGTTTTCGCCAGGGATATGAAGACTTCGAGCCGCTACCGCTTTCCGACCTGCTTGTTGAGCTGGAATGGCTGCTGGGCGATCTCCAGTTGCGTGACACGGTGTTCCGCAGCGACCACGCCTCCAACTATCTGGTGCTCAAAGGCACGCTGGGAGCCGACAAGCCGCGCCTGATGCGCCAGCTGCGCGAGGCGATCGACGATCCCCGTGCTGCGCCTTTGCGCCAGGAGTGGCAGCGCGGGCTTTGAGCGGCAGACGCGCTGGTACCAGCACCATCGGCTGGCCGATCTGGCGTGGATGCTGCATTGCCGGTGCGATTGCCGGTTATCCGACACCGGCCTCTGGAGGGTGAAATCCATGCGTTTTCTATTAAGCGTGCCAGGTTTGCTGGCATTGCTTGCCCTGGCTGGCTGCATGAAAGTCAGCGACATGGCCGAGGGCACCCGCTACCACCTGAGGGATGCCGGTATTCTCGATCACAGCGAGACACGCCGGGCCAGCTCATGGCGTCTGCAGCCGGATTCCTTCATCTATATCGCGCAGGGCCATTTCGTACCCCCGGGTGATGTCTATCCGCGGCCGAATGTCGTGGCGGAGGAAGCCTTCAACGGCTTCGTCGAATATTTCCCGCTGGTGCGCCGCGCTCGCGAGCCGGCCGGGCTGGAGGAAGCCATGACGCAGGCCTCTGCGGTCGGCGCCCATTACCTTCTGTATCTGCGCTACGCAGCGGCGGACGATCGCATCGGCAGCTTCGACGAGCTGAACGAGCAGCGCGCACTGGATCGGCTTGGCGTGGATTCCGGTGTAGTGCAACTGATGCTGATCGAAACCGGCACGCACTATCTGGTCGATACCGCGCGCATTCGCAGCCGTGGCGGGCTGCTCGGCATTTACGATGCCAGACCCGAGCATCTCCTGCGGCCGCCTTTGCAGGACTATGCTCGTCGGTTACTGGGTCTGTCACGCTGAGGGATGTGGCAGTATCGAAGCCGACATAGCTGCGAAGCGAGGAGAACGGGATGAACGAGACAGGCAAGGCGGGAGACCTGCTGGCCCAGCTCTCGGCGGGCGAGAAGAAGGGGCTGCCGCCGGTGCATTTGTGGAACCCGCCATTCTGCGGCGACCTCGACATGCGTATCGCACGAGACGGTACCTGGTTTTACCAGGGCACGCCTATCGGACGTCCGGCGATGGTTCGTCTGTTCTCCACAGTGATTCGACGCGACGGCGATGATTACTTCCTGGTTACGCCGGTGGAAAAGGTCGGGATCCAGGTCGAAGATGCGCCCTTCGTCGCGGTGCGGCTGGACGTGAGCGGGGAGGGCGAAGCGCAGTTGCTGCGTTTCGTCACCAATGTCGACGATGTGGTGGAGGCCGGTCAGGAGCATCCGCTGCGCGTCAGCCTCGACCCGCAGACTCAGGAACCATCGCCGTACATTCACGTGCGCGCCAATCTCGAGGCGCTGGTTCATCGCAACGTGTTCTATCAGCTGGTGGATCTGGCCGTGCCGGGTGATGTGGACGGCGAGAGCTGGCTCGGCGTGTGGAGCGGCGGTGTGTTCTTTCCCATAGGACGTACCGAGTAGCGTCGCGGTATACCGGTTTCAACGGCATAAAAAAGGCTCCCGAGGGAGCCTTTTTCGTTGCTTACATGTTGGGGTAGTTCGGCCCGCCGGTACCTTCCGGCGCGACCCAGGTGATGTTCTGCGCCGGGTCCTTGATGTCGCAGGTCTTGCAGTGCACGCAGTTCTGCGCGTTGATCTGGAAGCGCTTGCTGCCATCGTCGTTGCTGACCACTTCGTAGACGCCTGCCGGGCAGTAGCGCTGAGCCGGCTCGTCGTACAGCGGCAGGTTCTTGTCGATCGGGATGCTTGGGTCGGTCAGCTTGAGGTGAACCGGCTGGTCTTCCTCATGGTTGGTGTTGGAGAGGAACACCGAGCTGAGCTTGTCGAAGCTCAGTTTGCCGTCCGGCTTCGGATACTCGATCTTCTTCGACTCGGCGGCCGGCTTGAGGCACGCGTAGTCCGGCTTTGTGTCGTGCAGCGTGAAGGGAATCTTGCCGCCGAAGATGTTCTGGTCGATGAAGTTGAACGCGCCACCCTTGATTGCGCCCCATTTGTGAATGGCAGCGCCGAAGTTGCGGCTCTTGTACAGCTCGTCGTACAGCCAGCTGTTCTTGAAGCCTTCTTCGTAGGCGCTCAGCTCGTCACCACCTTCGCGACCGGCCAGCAGCGCGTCCGCCGCAGCTTCGGCGGCCAGCATGCCGGACTTCATCGCGGTGTGGCTGCCCTTGATCTTGGCGAAGTTCAGGGTACCGGCGTCGCAGCCGATCAGTGCGCCGCCGTTGAAGACCATCTTCGGCAGGCAGTTCAGGCCACCTTTGGCGATGGCGCGGGCGCCGTAGGAAACGCGTTTGCCTCCCTCCAGGTACTGCTTGATCACCGGGTGGTGCTTGTAGCGCTGGAACTCGTCGAACGGCGACAGGTGCGGGTTGCTGTAGGACAGATCGACTATCAGGCCGACCACGACCTGATTGTTTTCCAGGTGATAGAGGAACGAGCCGCCAGTGTTCTCGTCGTTCAGCGGCCAGCCCGCGGTGTGCACGACCAGACCTTGCTCGTGCTTGGCGGGGTCGATGTCCCACAGTTCCTTGATGCCAATGGCATAGTGCTGCGGGTCGACATTGGCGTTGAGCTGGAAGCGGTTGATCAGCTGCTTGCCGATATGTCCGCGGCAGCCTTCGGCGAACAGCGTGTACTTGGCACGCAGCTCCATGCCTGGGGTGTACATGCCTTCTTTCGGGTTGCCTTCGCGATCGACGCCCAGGTCACCGGTGACGATACCGCGCACGATGCCGTTTTCGTCGATCAGCGCTTCCTGGGCGGCGAAGCCCGGGTAGATCTCGACACCCAGGTTCTCGGCCTGCTGGGCCAGCCAGCGGCACAGGTTGCCCAGGGAGATGATGTAATTGCCTTCGTTGTGCATGGTCTTGGGGACCAGCGCATTGGGCAGCTTGCTGGCCGCTTCGGCGGTCTTCAGCAGATAGATGTCGTCACGCTTGACCGGCGTGTTGAGCGGGGCGCCGAGTTCTTTCCAGTCGGGGAACAGTTCGTTCAGCGCGCGAGGTTCGAAGACCGCGCCGGACAGGATATGGGCACCTACTTCGGAGCCTTTCTCGACGACGCATACACTGATTTCCTGACCAGCGTCGGCGGCTTTTTGCTTCAGGCGGCAGGCTGCGGATAGGCCTGCAGGGCCGGCGCCGACGATGACAACGTCGAATTCCATGTATTCGCGTTCCATTAGGCTTTCTCCTACTCAGGGCTTGGTTGTTATATAAGTGGTGGAGGGCTGTGATCGGCCCCTGACCGAGCCGGGCCGGCGCATTATATATAGACGCTCGAATCGGTCCAATACAAACGTTTGTTTGAATTTTCTGGAAGCCTGTTAGAATCGGCCGAACCGCGAGGTTATGACGGGTCATATGCGTTGTTGACCCCGTCTGCGGCCTGCGGTCAAGATACGGACGGTTTGCACTCGCCGAACAGGGCAGCGGCTATCGAAACCCCAAGCCACGAGCAAGGCTCGGTTCGCCTCGGCGGAATTCTATTCACCGGAGAGTAACGAGGAATCCATGAAGGTTCTTGTAGCTGTCAAACGAGTGGTCGATTACAACGTCAAGGTTCGCGTCAAGGCGGACAACTCCGGCGTTGACCTCGCCAACGTCAAGATGTCGATGAACCCCTTCTGCGAGATCGCCGTGGAAGAAGCGGTTCGCCTGAAAGAGAAGGGCGTGGCGAGCGAAATCGTTGTCGTCTCCATCGGCCCGACCGCTGCCCAGGAGCAGCTGCGCACCGCACTGGCGCTGGGCGCCGATCGTGCCGTGCTGGTCGAGTCCAACGACGAACTGAACTCCCTGGCGGTTGCCAAGCTGCTCAAGGCCGTGGTCGACAAGGAGCAGCCGCAACTGGTGATCCTCGGCAAGCAGGCAATCGACAGCGACAACAACCAGACCGGCCAGATGCTCGGCGCGCTGACCGGCTATGCCCAGGGCACCTTCGCCTCCAAGGTGGAAGTGGCTGGCGACAAGGTCAACGTCACCCGCGAAATCGACGGCGGCCTGCAGACCGTCGCGCTGAACCTGCCGGCGATCGTCACCACCGACCTGCGTCTGAACGAGCCGCGCTACGCGTCGCTGCCGAACATCATGAAGGCCAAGAAGAAGCCGCTGGAAGTGCTGACCCCGGATGCGCTGGGCGTCGCCACCACGTCCACCGTGAAGACCCTGAAAGTCGAAGCACCGGCTGCCCGCAGCGCCGGCATCAAGGTCAAGTCCGTGGCTGAACTGGTCGAGAAACTGAAGAACGAGGCGAAGGTAATCTAAATGACTATCCTGGTTATCGCTGAACACAACAACGCCGTCCTCGCGGCCGCTACCCTGAACACCGTCGCCGCCGCCAAGCGGATTGCCGCCCAGGCCATCGGTGGCGACATCCACGTGCTGGTAGCCGGCAGCGGCTGCGCTGCCATCGGCGAAGCAGCCGCACAGATCGAAGGTGTAGCCAAGGTACTGGTCGCCGACGATGCGGCTTACACCAACCAGCTGCCCGAGAACGTCGCGCCGCTGATCGCTGATCTGGCCAAGAACTACAGCCATGTACTGGCCGCTGCCACCACCAACGGCAAGAATTTCCTGCCGCGCGTTGCCGCGCAACTGGACGTCGACCAGATCTCCGAGATCATCTCGGTGGAAAGCCCGGACACCTTCAAGCGCCCGATCTACGCTGGTAACGCCATCGCCACCGTGCAATCCAGCGCGCCGATCAAGGTGATCACCGTGCGTTCGACCGGTTTCGATGCCGTGAACGCCACCGGTGGCTCGGCTGCGGTTGAGCAGATCTCCGGTACTGGCGATGCGGGCAAGTCCGCGTTCGTCGGCGAAGAGCTGGCCAAGTCCGACCGTCCCGAACTGACCGCTGCCAAGATCGTCGTTTCCGGCGGCCGCGGCATGCAGAACGGTGACAACTTCAAGCACCTGTACTCGCTGGCCGACAAGCTCGGCGCCGCGGTGGGTGCATCCCGCGCCGCGGTCGATGCCGGCTTCGTGCCGAACGACATGCAGGTCGGCCAGACCGGCAAGATCGTCGCACCGCAGCTGTACATCGCCGTCGGTATCTCCGGTGCCATCCAGCACCTGGCCGGCATGAAGGACTCCAAGGTGATCGTTGCGATCAACAAGGACGAGGAAGCCCCGATCTTCCAGGTTGCCGACTATGGCCTGGTTGGCGATCTGTTCGAGATCATTCCGGAGCTGGAACGGCTCGTCTGAAGCTGATCGCTGTCGAAAGAACCCGCTCATGTAGCGGGTTTTTTCATGGGCGGTCAGCGGGTTCGTCGGTGTACCATCGGCGCAACCGTTTCGCACCCGCTCAACCGCACTAAGAGGATTTTCATGCGTTTCGCCTTTGCGTTGAAATCGGCCTTGATCGCGTTGACCCTGGCGACGCCGCTCACGGCAACGGCCGCGGGAAAATGTGATCGCCTGGTGGCAACCGGTGCCGCGGACAACCCGCCGTTTCTCTGGCGCGATCCGCAGAACCCCAAACGGCTGATCGGTGCCAATGCCGATCTGCTCGGGCAGATTGCCGATTCCCTCGGACTGAAGCTGGATCTGCTCTACACGGGCGATCGAGCGAAGGCGCTCGACGAGGTACGCAGCGGTCGGGTCGATGTGCTGGCCGATGCGACTCTCAATGTGCAGCGCCTGGAAGAGCTGGATTTCGTGCACCCGGCGATCATCCAGCTGCAGACCGTCGCCTGGGTACGCAACGAGCCGGGCTTCTTCTATGCCAGCCGCGAGGACCTGAAGGGGCACGGCGGGCTGACCGTTGGCGCCGGACGTTTCGGCAGCGAGTTCGATGCCTTCGCCAAGAGCAGCCTGCAGTTGCAGCAGGTCAACAGCCTCGACCAGGGCTTGCAGAGACTCGTCGCCGGCGGCAGTGATTACCTGTTGCACGAGCGCTACAGCACGGTTGCCGCGGCGGATGCGTCGGGCATGCTGGACAAGATTCAGCGGCTTGATCCGCCAGTGGTCGGGCGTGACATGCACCTGGCCATCTCGCACGATTCGGCCTGCAACGATCCCTGGCTGCGCGCACAACTGGCGCGGAAAATGACAGAATTGCGTGCCGCGGGTGTGCCGGAACAGCTGGTGGCGCACAACCTGACCGTCTGGAAAAACCAGCAGGCGGAGCGGCCAAAGGCTTCGAAAAAGTAGGATTCAGCGTGTTGAAACGTCTCTTCCCCAGCGCATCACTGGCCTTCTTCATGCTGGCCGGATGTGCCAGCGATCCCGCACCGACCGCTCAGCTGCAGCTGAGCGAGCAGGCCGTGGCGCAGGCCCGCTCCATGGAGGCCTCCAGGGCCCATGAGGAACTGGCACTGGCCGAAAGCAAGCTGAGCGCTGCGCGTGCAGCGCTGCAAGCCGGTGACAATCGTCAGGCCCGCATGCTGGCCGAGCAGGCGGAGCTGGATGCCCGCCTGGCGGAGGCGCGTGTGCTGAAGGATCAGCGCCAGGCACAGATCGACGATCTGAATCGACGCATCCAGCGTCTACGCCAGCAGTTGGGAGAGGTCCGGTGAACATGCGTTTCTTCCTCGTCATGGCCGCGCTGGCACTGGCCGGCTGCTCGAGCCAGGACACTGAGCATGAGCTCGCCCAGGCGTCGGCCGCGCTGGAGCGCATTCAGGCTGACGGCATGGTTCAGCGCGGTGCGCCGAAGGACCTGCAGCGAGCGCTGGAGACCCTGCAGCGCGCCGAACGCTTCAATGACTACTGGGGGGGAGCCGAAGACGCTCGCCATTACGCTTACCTGAGCCGACGCTACAGCGAGATCGCCGCGCAGCAGGGCGAACTGTTGCAGCATCAGGAGCAGGTGGCGCGTCTGGAGATGGAGCGCGACCGACTGCGGCGCATGCTGCAGGATGCCCAGCTGATGACCGCTGAACAGCAGGGGCGCTGGCTGGAAGACCAGATGATGAGCCTGGCCGCCAGCGAGACCGACCGAGGTCTGGTGATGACCCTGGGGGACGTGCTTTTCCACCCTGACAGTGCCGAGCTTGGCAACTCGGCCAACCGAACCTTGCTCAAGCTGGTGCACTTTCTTCAGCTCAATCCGCAGCGCAAGGTACGCATCGAAGGCTACAGCGACAGCCGTGGCGATCCGCAAGCCAATCTCGAACTATCGCGCGCGCGGGCGCAAACGGTGGCCGACCTGCTCATCAGCCTGGGCATCGAAGCCGAGCGCGTCGAGGTGCGCGGCTACGGCGAGCGCTTTCCGATCGCCGAGAACGCCTCTGCACGCGGGCGCGCGCAGAATCGGCGCGTGGAAATACTGTTTTCCGATGCAGCGGGCAATCTCGGCCCGGACCGCTAGCGCCCCGTCTGGATAGACTGTTTCGCCCACATGCTGCGTAACTGTATTGGTCCGCAGGTGGTCCGCTGAGCTACTGTTACGGTTCAGTTGGCGGGAGACCGGCGAGATGACCAATCTGTTGCTCTATCAACGCATTGCCCAGCAGCTCGCCGAGGACATCCGGCGCGGAGTGTATCGGCCTGGCGAACGTGTACCTTCGGTGCGCAAGATGAGCCGGCAGCTGAGCGTCAGTCACGCGACGGTGCTGCAGGCCTACGCCAACCTGGAGGATCAGGGCATGATCCGGGCGCGTCCGCAGTCCGGCTTCTATGTCCACCAGACGCCGGTCCTCACCGCGCCGACACCCGATATCGCGCGGGTCGAGCGGCCCACGCTGGTCACGCGCAGCAGCATCATCAACCAAGTGCTCAGCGAGTCCCGTCGCGAAGGGCTGATTCCGCTGGGCGCCGCCGTGCCGCATGTGGATTATCTGCCGGTCAGGGCTTTGCACCAGCAACTTGCCAAGGTCACGCGCTTCCAGAGCCCGCGGGCGTTCAGCTACATGTTCAGTCCCGGCTACGAGCCGTTGCGTCGTCAGGTGGCGATCCGCATGCGCGACGCCGGCGTGGTGGTCGATCCCGGCGAGATTGTCATCACCCATGGTTGCGTCGATGCACTGCAAATGTCGCTGCGGGTATTGACCCGGCCCGGTGATCTGATCGCCGCCGAATCGCCAACCTATTACGGCCTGCTGCAACTGGCGGACCTGCTGGGGCTCAAGGTCATCGAAATTCCCAGCGATCCGGATACTGGCATGAGTCTCGAGGCGCTGCAGCTGGCAGCCGGGCAATGGCCGATCAAGGCGCTGGTGCTCACGGCGCGGCTGAGCAACCCGCTGGGTGTGAGCATGCCCGACCACCGGCAGAAGCAATTGCTGAACCTCGCGGCCCGGTTCGACATCCAGATCGTAGAGGACGATATCTACGGTGAGCTGATGTTCGAGCAGGACCAGTACAAGGCGCTGAAGTCCAACGACCGGGACGGGCGGGTCATCTATTGCTCGAGTTTTTCCAAGACCCTGTCACCCGGTGTGCGTATCGGCTGGGTCATCGCCGGACGCCATCAACCGGAGATCGAGCGCCTGCAGACCTTCAGTACCCACTCGGCCTGCAGCGTGACGCAGATGGCGGTGGCCGCGTACCTGGAGAATGGTGGCTATGATCGACACCTGCGGGCCATCCGCCAGGAGTACCGCAAGAACCTCAGCGCTTTCCAGCTGGCGGTGCAGCGCTATTTCCCGGAAGGCACGCAGATGACGCGGCCCAAGGGCAACTTCATTCTCTGGGTCAGTCTGCCGGTGCGGGTCAATACTCAGGAACTGCACGTGAGGGCGCTGGAGCAGGGCATCAGCATCGCGCCGGGTCTGATCTTCAGCAACACCGAGCAGTTCAACCACTGCATACGGCTCAACTGTGGCCTGCCGTGGAATCATGAAACCGAGCGGGCGCTGCGTACGCTCGGGCAACTGGCGTCGGAGCTGTGCCGGGACGCACAATAGACGCACCTGAGTCGTTCGCCGTGAGGAAAGATGCCGATGCCGAGGCCGCCCCTGTTGTTGCTGTTGTTGGCCTTGCTCGGTGGATGCGAGCGCGAGGAGCAACCTCGGGATGCCGAACGGGAAACGCCACAGTCGCAGCAACCGGCAGCGGAGCCCGTTGACGAGGCACAGGCACCGCCTGATCTGGATATCGAGGTGGCGCCGGTGGAGCAGGCAGCGGAAACCGAGCCACCGCCTGTGCAGATCAGCATTCCGGAGCCCGAACCTCAACCCGCGGCTCGACCGCGCCCCGCGCCAGCCAAGCAGCCGGAGAAGCCGGCCGAAGTCGGACTCGTCGAGCCGGTGCTTGACCTACGCCTGCCGGAAGAGCTGGCCGAAGAGTTGATGCCTGCGCCAAGCAGCGAATCCATCCGCCTGCTGCCGCCGCTTTTCGACGCGGCGAAACCGTCACGCTCGATGCAGATCGGCGGTCGCCTGATCTCGGGCGAAGACGATGACGAATCGCTGATCGAAGGTGCGGAAATCCAGTTCGAATTCAAGCGCTGATGCTGCTCCATAGGCGCGCCTAGCTCTGGCGCTCCGCTGCATGCAACATCGTCCATAGGTCCTGCGCAGGCAGCGGATGGCTCATGTGGAAACCTTGCACCTCCGTGCAGCCGTCGTCGGTCAGCAGGCGCAGCTGTTCTTCGGTTTCCACGCCCTCGGCCGTCACCCGCATCCGCAGGCCACGGCCCAGCTCGATCAGGGCGCGGACGATGGAGTGATCTTCGATGGACTGGCCGATGCCGGCGACAAAGCTGTTGTCGATCTTGATCACGTCGAAGGGGTAGTGCCGCAAGGTGGTCAGGGACGAATAGCCGGTGCCGAAGTCGTCCACCGCGAGGCGAACACCCAGCGCCTTGATGCGCTTGAGCAACTCCAGGGTGTTCTGGGTTTCGCGCAGCAGTGCGCTCTCGGTCACCTCCAGTTCCAAGGCGGTTGCCGGCAAGGCCGTTGTCCGCCAGTGCCTGGGTGATCTCTTCCAGCAGCCGATCATCATGCAGCTGAAGCGGTGAGAGATTGACCGATACCACCGTGTCGCCCGGCCAGCGCGCCGCCTGCTGGCAGGCCTGACGCAACACCCAGCGGCCGAGCGGGATGATCAGCCCGGTTTCCTCGGCCAGCGGGATGAACTGCTCGGGTAACAGCATGCCGCGTTGCGGATGATCCCAGCGCACCAGTGCCTCAGCGCCAATGATGTACAGGCCCTGGCTCTGGTAACGCGGCTGGTAGTGCACCTCGAGCTGCTGCTCGGTGATCGCCACGCGCAGTTCCTCTTCGCGGCGCAGCCTTTCATGCAGGCGCTGATCCATCTCCCGGCCGTAGGCGCGCCAGGTGCCTCTGCCGGCGTCCTTGGCCTGGTAGAGCGCGATGTCGGCGCAGCGCAACAGTTCATTGGCCTGGTTGGCGTCGGTCGGTGCCAGCGCCACGCCGATGCTGGCGCCGATGCTGATCTGCTGATCCTCGTAGATGAACGGAGCGCTCAGCGCATCGATGATTCGGTTGCACAGACGATCGATATCGTTGTCTTCGCCCATGCGATGGAGCACGACGACGAACTCGTCGCCGCCCAGGCGCGCCACCAGGTCGCCATCGCGGGTGCGCTCGCGCAGACGTGACGCGACACCGATCAGCACCTCGTCGCCGGCCGCATGGCCAAGGGTGTCGTTCACCGGTTTGAAGCGGTCGAGGTCGATATACAGCAGCGTCAGGGTCGAGCCGCTACGCAGCGAGGCCAGGTTCTGCTCGAGGTAGTCACGCAGGCGGCTGCGGTTGGGCAGCCCGGTCAGTGCGTCATGCTGCGACAGGTATTGAACCCGCGCCTGTGCCCGGGTCTCCTCGGTCACGTCGCTGGCGGTGCCGCGGTAGCCGAGCAGCTTGCCGTCGTGCTGGATGGTGCGCGCAGCCAGCCGGCAATAGCGCTCGCAGCCATCGGCGGCGCGGTAGCTGCTGCGCAGCGGTGCGCTGTGGGGCGCCTCGAGCCAATTTTGCAGCGCGGCGCTGTCGGTGATCAGCAGCTCCAGCAGCGGGCGGCCCAGCCACTGTGCCGGTTCGTGGCCGGTGATCTGCCGGAAACGGTTGGAAAGAAAGGTCAGGCGCGCTTGTTCGTCGGTCTCCCAGATCCAGTCGGAGGCCGCTTCCGCCACATCGCGGAAGCGCTCCTCGCTCTCGGCCAGCGCTGAGCGGCTGGAGGCGAGTCGTGCGTAACTGACGTCGAGCAGGTGCATCACGCGCAGCGCATGGCGCACCAGCAGCCAGGCCAGCAGCCCAAGGCCGAGCGCCACGGCGGCGAGAACGGGCAGGGTGACCAGAAGCAACAGGCGCCCCGGCTGTGGCGCCGTCCAGGTGAAGTGGACGGCTGTTCCATCCTCCAGCGCCTGGCTGATGATCGGCCCGGTCTGGTCCGAGGGGTCGACGAGCAATCGCAACTGCTCCACAGCGTACTGCCCGCCGATAGCTTCCAACCGCGCCGTGTCGAGCACATCGACGAAGACGAGCGTGGATGGTGGTCCTTCGTGCTCTTCGATATCTGCCCCACCCGTGGCCAGCGACGCAGCCGCGACCACCGCGGGTTGCCCGTCGACCCAGAGCAGGGCCGAAGCGCCAGCGTCATTCTCAGCCGCAGCACGGGCCCGCGTCAGCAGCTCGGGCAAGCCGTGTTGCAGATACTGGAACGCATCCACCGACTGCAGCTTGCCCTGGATGACGGCGTACGGGGTTTCGCCCGTCGGGGTGATCACCAATACCGCCTCGTAGTCGAAATCCTTGTACAGCGAAGGGCCAAGATTGGCCTGCGTGAATGCCCAGTTCACATCGACCTGCTGATTGAGGTGCACGTACGCGTCGCCCCAGAAGGCGTAGTCGACGATGGAGCGGTTCATCCATTCGTGCTGTGCCTGCAGCGCCTTGCCAGCGAGAAAACGGCTCTGTTGCAGGGCGTCCTGGTCGATCTTGCGGGCGATATGAACGACCGCGAAAGCGGCCGCGACGATTGCCGCCACCAGCAGCGCGACCATGCCGGGGAGAATGCGACGGGCAAAGATCGCCTTGGCCTTCGGGTTGGTCGGGCCGTCAACGGGGAGGGGAGATTGCATTAAGAAAGTCCTGCCAGAACTGCATGATCGCGGCAAACGGGCATAGTGCCACTATTGAGTGCGGCGGGCATCTGTAAACGTCTGCCGGTACCTGCGCCCGGCATCGGTCGGCGCTCAGCGGTCGCGCGACTCCTGTGCGTCGGCCTCGGCATTGCGCTGGGCAATACGCTTCTTCTGCTCGTCGGTGAGCGGAATTTTCCGGGCCGTGGAGCGCAACATCAACAGACTGCCGACGATCGAGCCGAGCGCGACGACCAGAATCAGCCAGAAATACCAGGGCATGGGTTCCTCCAGACAGGCGAGCGGTTTACGCACTTTACTTGGGTGCGCCCGAGCGGTCACCGTTTTGCTGATCATGCCTGTTTGGACCCTTCGCCGAGGCTTTCGTCGCATGGGACATTTTCTGCGACAATGCGCGCCGAATTTCCCGAGGACATGCCATGACCTGCCAGACTCCGATTATCGTAGCGCTCGACTTCCCCTCCCGCGATGCCGCACTGGCATTGGCCAGGCAGCTCGATCCGCGGCTGTGTCGGGTGAAGGTCGGCAAGGAGCTGTTCACCCGTTGCGGCCCGGCGATCGTCGAGGCGTTGCAGGCGATGGATTTCGAAGTCTTCCTCGACCTCAAATTCCATGACATCCCCAACACCACGGCGATGGCGGTGAAAGCCGCTGCCGAGCTGGGTGTGTGGATGGTCAACGTACATTGCTCCGGTGGCCTGCGGATGATGGCGGCCTGTCGCGAGACACTGGCCGGCATGGCCGGCCCCGCGCCGCTGCTGATTGGCGTCACCGTTCTGACCAGCATGGAGCAGGACGATCTGGCCGGCATCGGCCTGGATGTCGCGCCGCAGGAGCAGGTACTGCGTCTGGCCGGTCTGGCCGCCCAGGCGGGGCTGGACGGACTGGTGTGTTCGGCCCAGGAAGCCGTGCCGCTGAAAGCGCAGTTCCCGGCGCTGCAACTGGTTACACCGGGTATCCGGCCTGCGGGCAGTGCCCAGGACGATCAGCGCCGGATTCTGACTCCGGCTCAGGCCATGGCGGCGGGGTCCGATTATCTGGTGATCGGTCGCCCGATCAGCCAGGCCGCGGACCCGGCGAGCGCGCTGGCCAACGTGGTAGTCGAGCTGGCGTAAGCGCGAACGGGAAGGCCGAGCCACTGGGCTCGGCCTTTGATTTCACCTCGTTACGCTCAGCTGACCTTAAGGACCAGCTTGCCGAAGTTGCCGCCGGTGAACAGCTTCATCAGTGTTTCGGGGAAGGTCTGCAGGCCCTCGATGACGTCCTCCTTGCTCTTGAGCTTGCCGCTGGCCAGCCACTCGGCCATGTCGCGCATCGCTTCGGGGTAGCGCGAAACGTAGTCGGTGACCACCATGCCCTCCATCCGTGCGCGGTTGACCAGCAGCGACAGATAGTTGGACGGGCCCTTCACCGCTTCCTTGTTGTTGTACTGGCTGATGGCGCCGCAGATCACTACCCGCGCGCCGACGCTCAGGCGCTGCAGCACCGTGTCGAGGATGTCGCCACCGACGTTGTCGAAGTACACGTCCACGCCTTTCGGGCACTCACGCTTGAGCGCCGCGGCCAGGTCCTCGTTCTTGTAGTCGATGGCGCCATCGAAGCCGAGCTTCTCGGTGAGGAACCGGCACTTGTCCGCGCCGCCAGCGATGCCGACCACGCGGCAGCCCTTGATCTTCGCGATCTGCCCGGCAATGCTGCCGACCGCGCCGGCGGCCCCGGAAATCACCACGGTCTCGCCGGCCTTCGGCTGGCCGACCGACAGCAGCGCGAAGTAGGCGGTCATGCCGGTCATGCCCAACGCCGAGAGATAGCGCGGCAGTGGTGCCTGTTGCGGATCGACCTTGTAGAAGCCCTTCGGCTCGCCAAGGTAGTACGCCTGCACGCCCAGGGCGCCGTTGACGTAATCACCTTCCTTGTAATCGGGATGCTGCGAGGCGATCACCTTGCCCACGCCCAGTGCACGCATCACCTCGCCGATGCCCACCGGCGGGATGTAGGACTTGGCGTCGTTCATCCAGCCACGCATGGCCGGATCGATGGACAGATACTCGACCTTGACCAGAATCTGATTCGGTCCGGGCTCGCCCAGCGGTTTCTCGACGAACTCGAAGGTCTCGCGGGTCGGTGCACCGACAGGTCGCTGGGCGAGCAGGAATTGCTGGTTGAGCAGGGTCATGAACGTTTGCCTCGTAGTTGCGAAAGGTTTGGTGTAGCTCGCCCGGCGCGCAGCTGCAAGGGACGTCGGAGCGCTGGAATGCACAGGCATCCACTTCGGTGATATGACCGCGGCGGCGGTGAAATGCCCGTACGCATGAGGGTATAAGTCTGACCGGGACGCCTGGCGTGGTCATTTCAGGCACAAAGCGAGTCGAAAATCTTCGGGAAGAACAATCATGAGCATGACATTCTCCGGCCAGGTCGCCCTGGTGACGGGCGCGGCGGCCGGCATCGGTCGCGCCACGGCGCTCGCATTCGCCCAGCAGGGGCTCAAGGTGGTACTGGCGGACATCGACGAGGCGGGCATTCGCGACGGCGCCGAGGCCATTCGCGCCGCGGGTGGAGAGGCGATCGCCGTTCGTTGTGACGTGACGCGCGACGAGCAGGTCAAGGCGCTGATCGAGCAGACACTGGCGCAGTACGGCCGCCTTGATTATGCGTTCAACAACGCCGGCATCGAGATCGAGCAGGGGCGTCTGGCCGAGGGCAGCGAAGCGGAGTTCGACGCGATCATGGGCGTCAACGTCAAGGGTGTCTGGCTGTGCATGAAGCATCAGCTGCCGGTCATGCTCGCCCAGGGCGGCGGCGCGATCGTCAACACCGCATCGGTCGCAGGACTCGGTGCCGCGCCGAAGATGAGCATCTATGCGGCGTCCAAGCATGCGGTGATCGGCCTGACCAAGTCGGCGGCGATCGAGTACGCCAAGAAGCAGATTCGCGTGAACGCCGTCTGCCCGGCCGTGATCGATACCGACATGTTCCGCCGCGCCTATGAAGCCGACCCGCGCAAAGCGGAGTTCGCGGCCGCCATGCACCCGGTCGGGCGCATCGGCAAGGTGGAGGAGATCGCCGCGGCTGTGCTCTATCTGTGCAGCGACGGCGCCGCGTTCACCACGGGCCACGCCCTGGCAGTGGATGGTGGTGCGACCGCGATCTGACGGCGCGCCCGGCGCGGCCAGGCCGGACACCCCTTTCAGCGCCGCTCAGTTGCGGCGGCGCAGAATCAGCAAGGTGATCACCCCCGCGATCAAGCCCCACAGCGCCGCGCCGATGCCGAACAGCGTCAGCCCCGATGCCGTCACCATGAAGGTGATCAGCGCTGCTTCGCGCTCGTTGGGTTGCTGCATCGCCTGGGTTAGCCCCGAACCGATCGAGCCGAGCAGGGCCAGCGCCGCGATGGACAGCACCAGCGCGGCCGGAAAGGCCGCGAACAGCGCCGCCAGCGTCGCACCGAAGATACCGGCGATGCCGTAGAACACGCCGCACCAGGCTGCTGCGGTGTAGCGTTTGCCTGGGTCGGGGTGCGCCTCCGGGCCGGCGCAGATCGCCATGGTGATCGCCGCCAGATGGATGCCGTGGGAGCCGAATGGGGCCAGCAGCACCGAGGCGATGCCCGTTGTCGAGATCAGTGGCGAAGCCGGCACCTGATAGCCCTCGGCGCGCAGCACGGCAAGCCCCGGCATGTTCTGCGAGGCCATCGCGATAACGAACAGCGGGATGCCGATGCTGAATACGGCAGCGAAAGAGAACGCAGGGGTGGTCCACGCCGGCACCGCTATCTGCAGGCTGAAGCGCTGGAAATCCAGCAGGCCGGTAACCCCGGCGATCAGGCAACCCACCAGCAGTGCGGCCAGCACTGCGTAACGTGGCTGCAGGCGCTTGGTCAGCAGGTAGCTGAAGAACATGCCGAGCACCAGCACCGGCTGGACACCAACGGCGCGGAAGATTTCGCTGCCGATGTTGAACAGCACGCCTGCCAGCAGCGCGGCGGCCAGGGACGCCGGTACCCGCCGCATGAGGCGGTCGAAGCTGCCAGTGATGCCGCACAGCGCGATCAAGGCCGATGCGAAGATGAAGGCGCCGATCGCTTCGGCATAGGGAACGCCGGGCAGGCTGGTGATCAGCAGCGCGGCGCCGGGCGTCGACCAGGCAACCACCACGGGCGTGCGATAGCGCAACGACAGGCCGATGCTGCAGATCGCCATGCCGATGGACAGCGCCCAGATCCACGACGAGATCTGTCCGGCGCTCAGCCCGGCCGCCTGGCCCGCCTGGAACATCAGCACCAGTGAACTGGTGTAGCCGGTGAGCATGGCAATGAAGCCGGCGACGACAGTGGATGGCGAGCTGTCGCTCAGAGGACGCAGGGCGCTGCGACTGATTTCGTTCATTCTTTGCTGTTCTTCTGCTGAGCGATGGGAGGCCGACGGCTGCCGCGGCCTATGGTACAAGCCTAGGGGGCTGCGCTGGCCAGCGTCCCGGTACAGCCAAAGGCGCGTTGGGCGTAACAGTCGGCAAAGGCTGCTGCCTGTCATCGCCTTGCCAGGCGCTTCACCTGCGAACTGGCACCCTTGTTGCTATCTAGTCTTTGCTCGCCGCGCGATGCGTCAAAAAAACCGCGGCTGTTGGAGGATTAGATGAGTCAGGGCGTTCAATTCAATCGCTTGATGCTGGAAATGCGGGCCATGCAGACCGATGCCATGGCGCGTTCCAAGCCGGAGGTCCAGACCCAGGAGGTCGGCGCGCCGAGCTTTTCCGACATGCTCGGCCAGGCGGTGAACAAGGTGCACGAAACCCAGCAGGTTTCGAGCCAGCTCGCCTCTGCCTTCGAGATGGGGCAGGGCGGCGTCGACCTGACCGAAGTGATGATCGCCTCGCAGAAGGCCAGCGTTTCCTTTCAAGCCATGACCCAGGTGCGCAACAAGCTGGTTCAGGCTTACCAAGACATCATGCAGATGCCGGTGTGAGGCGGATTGAATCATGGCTGAAGCGGTGAGCAACGTTCCGGTGCCGGCAACCCCCGAGGGTGGCAAGAAGCCCTTGCTGGGCCTGTCGTTCCTGGAAAACCTTTCGGAAATGTCCATGCTGCGGCAGATCGGCCTGTTGGTCGGGCTGGCGGCCAGCGTGGCGATGGGTTTTGCCGTGGTGCTCTGGTCGCAGCAACCCGATTACCGCCCGCTGCTCGGCAGCCTGGCGGGAATGGATGCCAATCAGGTGATGGAAACCCTCGCTGCCGCGGACATCGCCTATACCGTCGAACCCAATTCCGGCGCCCTGCTGGTCAAGGCCAATGATCTGGCGCGCGCCCGCCTGAAGCTCGCAGGCGCCGGCATCGCGCCGGCCGACAGCAACATCGGTTTCGAGATTCTGGACAAGGATCAGGGCCTCGGCACCAGCCAGTTCATGGAGGCGACCCGTTATCGCCGTGGCCTCGAGGGTGAGCTGGGTCGTACCATTTCCAGCCTGAACAACGTCAAGGGTGCTCGTGTGCACCTGGCGATTCCGAAAAGCTCGGTATTCGTGCGCGACGAGCGCAAGCCCAGCGCTTCGGTTCTGGTGGAACTCTATCCAGGGCGAGCGCTGGAGCCGAGCCAGGTGATGGCCATCATCAACCTGGTCGCCACCAGCGTGCCGGAGCTGAACAAGTCGCAGATCACCGTGGTCGACCAGAAGGGCAACCTGCTCTCCGACCAACAGGAGCTGACCGAGCTGAGCATGGCGGGCAAGCAGTTCGACTACAGCCGCCGCATGGAAAGCCTCTATACCCAGCGTGTGCACAATATCCTGCAGCCGGTGCTTGGCAGTGGCCGCTACAAGGCGGAAGTCTCGGCGGATGTGGATTTCAGCGCGGTTGAATCCACCTCGGAGACCTTCAACCCGGACCAGCCGGCGCTGCGCAGCGAGCAGAGCGTCAATGAACAGCGCCAGAGCAGCCTGCCGCCGCAAGGTGTGCCGGGTGCCCTGAGCAACCAGCCGCCGGGCCCGGCTTCGGCTCCCGAGCAGGCCAATCAGGCCGCTGCGGCCGCCGGTGCTGTGGCGCCCGGCCAACCGCTGGTGGACGCCAACGGTCAACAGATCATGGACCCGGTGACCGGCCAGCCGATGCTGGCGCCGTTCCCGGCAGACAAGCGCGAGCAGGCCACGCGCAATTACGAGCTCGACCGTTCCATCAGCTACACCAAGCAGCAGCATGGCCGCCTGCGCCGCCTGTCGGTGGCGGTGGTAGTCGACGACCAGATGTCGCTCAATGCGGCTGGCGAGATGGTGCGCGTGCCGTGGAATGCCGACGATCTGGCGCGCTTCACCCGGCTGGTACAGGACGCCGTTGGCTTCGACGCCAGCCGCGGCGACAGCGTCAGCGTGATCAATACCGCCTTCGTCGCCGACAGCTTCGGTGAAACCTTCGAGGAGATTCCGTTCTACTCGCAGCCCTGGTTCTGGGATGTCGTCAAGCAGGTGCTCGGCGTGCTGTTCATCCTGGTCCTGGTGTTCGGTGTACTGCGCCCGGTGCTCAAGAGCCTGACCAATCCGAACGCCGGTAAAGAACTGCAGGTGGCCGGCATGCCCGGTGAACTGGGCGAGGACGAAGGTCTGGATGGCGGCCTGGCCAACGACAGGGTCAGCCTGAGCGGTCCGCAGAACATCCTGCTGCCAAGCCCCAGCGAGGGATATGAAGCCCAGCTGAACGCGATCAAGAACCTGGTGGCCGATGACCCGGGACGGGTAGCCCAGGTGGTGAAAGAGTGGATCAACGCCGATGAGTGACAATCGAGTTCCAGCCAAGCTCAACAAGGTCGACAAGGCTGCCATCCTGCTGCTCTCGCTGGGCGAGACCGATGCGGCGCAGGTGCTGCGCCACCTCGGTCCGAAAGAGGTCCAGCGCGTCGGTACGGCCATGGCGCAGATGCGCAACGTGCAGAAGGCACAGATCGAGCAGGTGATGAGCGAATTCGTCGAGATCGTCGGCGACCAGACCAGCCTGGGCGTCGGCTCCGACGGCTACATCCGCAAGATGCTGACCCAGGCACTGGGCGAGGACAAGGCTGGCGGCCTGATCGATCGTATCCTGCTGGGCGGCAACACCAGCGGTCTGGACAGCCTGAAGTGGATGGAGCCGCGCGCCGTGGCCGATGTGATCCGCTACGAGCATCCACAGATCCAGGCCATCGTGGTGGCCTATCTCGATCCGGATCAGGCCGGCGAGGTGCTGTCCCACTTCGACCACAAGGTGCGCCTGGACATCGTGCTGCGCGTGTCTTCGTTGAATACCGTGCAGCCCGCCGCCCTGAAGGAATTGAACCTGATCCTGGAGAAGCAGTTCTCCGGCAGCACCAATACCAGCCGCGCCAGCCTGGGCGGCGTGAAGCGGGCGGCCGACATCATGAACTACCTGGACAGCTCCATCGAAGGTCAGCTCATGGACGCCATCCGCGAGGTGGACGAGGACCTGTCTAGCCAGATCGAAGACCTGATGTTCGTCTTCGACAATCTCGCCGAGGTCGACGACCGTGGCATCCAGGTGCTGCTGCGTGAGGTATCCTCCGACGTGCTGGTGATGGCGCTCAAAGGCGCCGACGACGGCATCAAGGAGAAGGTCTTCAAGAACATGTCCAAGCGCGCCGGTGAGCTGCTGCGCGACGATCTGGAGGCCAAGGGGCCGGTACGTGTCAGCGACGTGGAAAATGCCCAGAAGGAAATTCTCACCATCGCTCGTCGCATGGCCGAGGCCGGGGAAATTGTCCTGGGCTCCAAGGGCGGCGAAGAGATGATCTAACCAGGACAACACCTCACACATGGCGAAGGACAACCCCAGCGACCTCATTCGCGCGAAAGACGTCAGCCTGTTCGATCGCTGGTCGCTGCCCAGTTTCGACCCGCAGGGCGAGGAAGAGGAGCTGCCGTCAGCGCCCAGCGTGGAGGAAACGGTCGAAGAGTTGGCGCGTAGCGAGGACGTGCCGGTCGAGGAAGTCAAACCGCTGACGCTCGATGAGCTCGAGGCGATTCGCCAGCAGGCCTATAACGAAGGCTTCGCCACTGGCGAGAAGGATGGCTTCCATGCGGGCCAGCTCAAGGCCCGGCAGGAGGCCGAGGCGTCTCTGGCGCCGCGGCTGCAGAGCCTGGAGCGGCTGATGGAGCAGCTGCTCGAGCCGATCGCCGATCAGGACCGCAACCTCGAGCATGCCATGGTCACGCTGGTCAGCCACATGGCGCGTGAGGTGATCCAGCGCGATCTGCTGATCGACTCCAGCCAGATTCGCCAGGTGCTGCGCGAGGCGCTGAAGCTGCTGCCCATGGGTGCCAGCAACGTGCGCATCCACGTCAATCCGCAGGACTTCGAGCTGATCAAGGCGCTGCGCGAACGCCACGAGGAAAGCTGGCGCATCCTCGAGGACAGCAGCCTGTTGCCAGGCGGCTGCCATATCGAAACCGAGCACAGCCGTATCGATGCCAGCATCGAAACGCGCCTGACCCAGGCCATCAAGCAACTGTTCGAGCAGCAGCGGGAGAACGCCACCCATCCGCCGGCTGCCGACCTGAATGTCGATCTGGACGTGTCCGATGCGCCTTGAGCGGGTCAGTTTCGCCAAACGTTTCGAAACCTATGAAGCGGCGATCAAGCTGCCCAGCCAACCGCTGCTTGAGGGCCGCCTGCTGCGCATGGTCGGCCTGACACTGGAGGCCGAGGGGCTGCGGGCGGCGGTCGGCAGCCGTTGCCTGGTGATCAACGACGACAGCTATCACCCGACCGAGGTCGAGGCCGAGGTGATGGGCTTCTCCAGCGGCAAGCTGTATCTGATGCCGGTCGGCAGCCTGGCCGGTATCGCGCCAGGCGCGCGGGTCGTGCCGCTGGTCAACACCGGACGCCTGCCCATGGGCATGTCCATGCTCGGTCGCGTGCTCGATGGCGCTGGGCGCGCCCTGGATGGCAAGGGCGGCATGCGCGCCGAGGACTGGGTGCCGATGGATGGTCCGGTGATCAACCCGCTCAAGCGCCATCCCATCAGCGAACCGCTGGATGTCGGCATCCGCAGCATCAATGGCCTGCTCACGGTCGGGCGCGGCCAGCGCCTCGGGCTGTTTGCCGGCACGGGTGTCGGTAAGTCGGTGCTGCTGGGCATGATGACGCGCTTCACCGAGGCCGACATCATCGTCGTCGGGCTGATCGGTGAGCGTGGTCGCGAGGTAAAGGAATTCATCGAGAACATCCTCGGCGAAGAGAGCATCAAGCGCTCGGTGGTGGTCGCCTCGCCGGCCGACGATGCGCCGCTGATGCGTCTGCGCGCCGCGCAGTACTGCACACGTATCGCCGAGTACTTTCGCGACAAGGGCAAGAACGTGCTGCTGTTGATGGATTCACTGACCCGCTACGCCCAGGCCCAGCGTGAAATCGCCCTGGCCATCGGCGAGCCGCCGGCGACCAAGGGTTATCCGCCGTCGGTATTCGCCAAGCTGCCCAGCCTGGTCGAGCGCGCCGGCAATGCCGAGCAGGGCGGCGGTTCCATCACCGCGTTCTATACCGTGCTCTCTGAGGGCGACGACCAACAAGACCCGATCGCCGACGCCGCGCGCGGTGTACTCGACGGCCATATCGTGTTGTCGCGTCGGCTGGCGGAGGAGGGCCATTACCCGGCCATCGATATCGAGGCTTCCATCAGCCGGGTGATGCCGCAGGTGGTAAGCGCCGAGCACGTTCGCGCTTCGCAGCGCTTCAAGCAGCTCTGGTCCCGTTATCAGCAGAGCCGCGATCTGATCAGCGTCGGCGCCTACGTGCCGGGCGGCGATCCGGAAACCGACATGGCCATTGCGCGCCAGGCCGAAATGGTCAGCTACCTGCGTCAGGGGCTCGATGAAAGCGAGGGGCTGAGCCAGAGTGCCGCGCAATTGGCTGCGGTGTTCGCCCCCCGGCAGGCGGGCTAATCGATGGCGGCCAGTCGGGCAGCGCGCCTGGCGCCGGTCATCGAGATGGCCGAGCGCGCCGAGCGCGACGCCGCGCGGTTGCTGGGGCAGGCACAGACCCAGCTGACGCAGGCCGAGGGCAAGCTGGCCGAACTCGAGCAGTACTTCCGCGACTATCAGCAACAGTGGATGCAGCAGGGCAGCCAGGGCGTATCCGGCCAGTGGCTGATGAACTACCAGCGCTTCCTGTCCCAGCTCGAGTCGGCCATCGGCCAGCAGCAGCGTAGCGTCAACTGGTATCGCGACAACCTGCTGAAGGTGCGCCAGCAGTGGCACCAGCGGCACGCACGGGTGGAAGGGCTGAGCAAGCTCATCGAGAGCTATCAGCGCGAAGCCCGTATCGCGGCGGACAAGCGCGAACAGAAACTGCTCGACGAATTCGCCCAGCGTCTGGCCGGTCGTTCACGGGAACACTGAGCGGCACCGGCTCTGTTCCGCGGCAGTACGAGGCGGCTCCGGCGGGATTCGTGCTTGCCGCGCCGAGGCTTGAATGATAAATCTTCACCCGTTCAACGCGGCGGTCGCCGATCGGGTTATGAATAGCGGTTCGGTCCCGCCCTGTCAGTTCGCTGGCCTGGATCGCTGCCTTTTCAGCCGGTGTGCGGCTGCCCAACTCGCATAATCAACGATGGCTGCCAACGAAGCGGCCGTCGAGATGTTCCGGATCAGGGAGTGCCACATGACCATTACCTCGCAGCCTTCGGCAGATGGACAGGAGCTGACCATAGCCATCAGCGGACGCTTCGACTTCAATGCGCATCAGGCCTTCCGCGACGCCTACCAGCGTCAGGACGTGAGCCCGCAGCGTTATGTGGTCAATCTGCAGGGCACCACCTACATGGACAGCTCGGCGCTGGGCATGCTGCTGCTGTTGCGCGACCATGCCGGCGGCGACGAAGCCGACATCCGCCTGCTCAACTGCAGCCCGGACGTACGCAAGATCCTCTCGGTTTCCAACTTCGAACAACTGTTCGTGATCGCCTGACATGCCCATGCGGCTGTCGATCCTGATCGCCGAGGACAGCCCGGTCGATCGGATGCTGCTGTCCACCATCGTCGGCAAGCAGGGGCACCGGGTGCTCACCGCCGCCGATGGGCAGGAAGCGGTGGCCCTGTTCCAGCAGGAGCGTCCGCAACTGGTGTTGATGGACGCCTTGATGCCGGTGATGGACGGCTTCGAGGCGGCGCGCCAGATCAAGCGGTTGGCCGGGGACGAACTGGTCCCGATCATCTTTCTGACCTCGCTCAGCGAGAACCAGGCATTGGTCAGCTGCCTGGAGGCGGGCGGTGACGATTTCATCGCCAAGCCGTACAACCCCATCATCCTCGAAGCCAAGATCCAGGCCATGCATCGCCTGCGCCGTCTGCAGGCCACGGTGCTCGAGCAGCGCGATCTGATCGCCCGGCGCAACCAGCAGCTGCTCGACGAGCATCGTGCGGCCAAGGCGATCTTCGACAAGGTCGCTCACGCCGGTTGCCTGAGTGCGCCGAACATCCGCTACCGGCAGTCCCCGCAGGCGCTGTTCAACGGCGATCTGCTGCTGGCGGCCCACGCGCCGGCTGGGCAGATGTTCGTGCTGCTCGGCGATTTCACCGGCCATGGCCTGCCGGCAGCGATCGGCGCGATGCCGCTGGCCGAAACCTTCTACGGCATGGCCGCCAAGGGCTATTCCAGCACCGACATCCTTCGCGAGATCAATGCCAAGCTCAAACAGATCCTCCCGGTGGAGATGTTCTGCTGCGCCACGCTGCTTGATATCGATGCCAAGCAGGGCACCCTGCGCGTGTGGAACGGCGGGCTGCCGGATGGCTACCTGATTTCGGCCGATGGCCGGCGTACCGCGCTGGTTTCCCGGCATCTCCCGCTGGGCGTGGTGTCCGCGACGGCGCTCGATGACAAGTTCGAACACTACCCGCTGGCCCCCGGCGATCGCCTGCTGCTGCTTTCCGACGGCGTGGTGGAGAGCCGCAACGCCGCCGACGAGCTGTTCGGCGAGCAGCGGCTGCTGGCCGCCCTGGAAGCCAATCGGGATCCCGCGACGGTGTTCGACGAGATCGAACAGGCGCTCCTGGATTTCCATGGGCAGCCGCACGACGACCTCAGTCTGGTCGAGGTCGTGGTGAGCCGGGACGCGCTCCCTATGCCGCCGACTGTCTCGGCCACGGCGCATCGCTCCCGGCCAATGGACTGGTCGATCCGCGTCGAGCTGCGGGCCGAGAGCCTGCGCAACGGCAATCCACTGCCTTCGCTGCTGCAGATCCTGTTACAGGTCAACCAGCTGCGCTCGCGTGCCGGTGCCATCTACACGGTGCTGGGCGAGCTGTATTCCAACGCGCTGGAGCACGGCGTGCTGGGTCTGGACTCGTCCCTCAAGTGCGACGCCGAGGGCTTCAAGCGTTACTACGAGCAGCGCCAGCAACGCTTGCAGTCGCTGGTGGACGGGCATGTTCACCTCGAGCTGACGATCAAGACCGACAGCACAGGCGGTCGCCTGCGCATCTGCATCGACGACAGCGGTGCGGGGTTCGATGTCAAAAAGGCGCTGCAAGTCCAGCTCGGCACCGATCGTTTCAGTGGCAGGGGGCTGCATCTGGTACGCCGGCTGAGCGACGGATTCGACTGGCAGTCGGACGGGCGCGGGCTGAGCGTGGAGTTCGTCTGGCAGGCTGAGGCATAATCCACCGCTTTCGACTGGAGTGCCGCGGTGTCCAACGCTCATCTCGACAGCGCCGTGCTGGCCACGCTGCAGGATGTAATGGAGAGTGAGTATCCGGCGCTGCTGGATACCTTTCTCGCCGATTCCGAAGAGCGGGTTCGGCTGCTTCGCCAGGCATGTCAGGCTGACCAGGCCGAGGCGCTGCGCCGTGCCGCACACAGTTTCAAAGGCAGCTGCAGCAACATGGGTGCGACCCTGCTGGCCGAGTTGTGTCAGGAGCTGGAAACGGCGGCTCGGGAGAAGCAGCTGGGCAAGGCGCCGGCGCTCATCGAGTCCATCGAGCGTGAGTTCGCCATCATCGGCATCCTGTTTCGTGCCGAGCGCCAGCGCTACGGCTGAGCGGCCAATTCTCTGACGCAGCCGCCCGTCGCCGGCCAGGCGATGCGGCCGAACCTGCCCGTCAAGCACGCGGTCCAGCTTGTTCCGACAGGGCATCGCTACGCTGGCCCGGAACTTGCTCCGTTTCCCGCCACGATCCATCCGTAGCGGAATCTCCTCATGGCCGTTTCCCCCGACCTGTTGCTCAAATCCCCGACCGTCGATGCGCGACCCAAAGCCGCGACCAAGGCGCCTGACACGCCGCGCGACGGTCGGGACAACGGCAACGCCAGCTTTTCCGATGTCTACGCCAAGGAGCGCCAGGCCAAGCCGGTCGATCGACCCGCGCGCAACGATGGCGCTCGTGACAAGTCCGTCGAGGACAAGGGGCGGCAAGAGGCCGCCGGCGCAACCAGTGACGAAAAGCCGGCGGTTGCCGAGAACGGCAATACCTTGCCTGCCGAAACAGTGACGGACGAGGCGCCCGACAGCGAGCTCGATCCATTGCTGCTGCTCGGTCTGGGCGCCCAGTTGGTGCCCGCGGAAGACGTACAACCGGCGACGGATGCAGGCGGTGAGACGCTTCTGTCCGGCTTGCCGGTCGCGCAGCCGCCGATTGCTGCCGCCATTGATCAGACGATGGAGGAGACACTCTCTGCGGGGCTGCCGACGCTGGACGAAGCGTCGAGCGCGCTGCCGAAGGCCGTCCAGGCACAACCACAGAACCCGCTCGTGGACGCTGAGGCAAAGGCCGAAGCGGATGACGGTTTCGCCAGTCTATTGGCCGGCCAGTCCGCCGATACGCCTGAAGAGCCAGAGCTGGAGCTGGCAACCAAGGAGCTTCTGGAAAGCCTCGAGGGGTCGAAGGAGAGCCGCAGCTCGAGTTCCGCCGACCCAGCTGCGGCTCGCCTGAACCCGTTGAGCCAGGCCATCGCCCCGCAGGTCCAGCAGCCGCAGCGACCGGCCCTGGTTCCTGGCCAGCCGGTGCAGATGCAGCAGGCCGGCTGGAGCGAGGCAGTGGTGGATCGGGTGATGTGGCTGTCCAGCCAGAACTTGAAGTCGGCCGAGATCCAGCTCGATCCGGCTGAGCTTGGTCGCATGGAAGTGCGGATCGATCTGACCAAGGATCAGGCCCAGGTGACATTCCTCAGCCCTCATGCCGGTGTGCGTGACGCCCTTGAAGGCCAGATGCAGCGCTTGCGCGAAATGTTCACCCAGCAGGGCATGAACCTGATGGATGTCAACGTCTCCGATCAGTCCCTGGCCCGCGGCTGGCAGGGCGGTGGCGAGGGTGGTTCGTCGCGCGGCGGAGCTTCGGCAGAGGCCGAAGAAGAACTGCAGGTCGGTGTCAGCGAGATCGCCAGCAACCGGGCCACGGGCGATCGTGGCCTGGTGGATTACTACGCCTAAGGCGCCTTCCGCCAATATCTTCCGACGCCGGCGCAGCCTCGAGGCTGGCGCCGGCCTGTCGCCGCCCGTCGTGCTTGTCGCTGTCCCGGGCCTGGCGCAGAGGTTGCCGTCTTCGATTTCCTGATACCTTGTCCGAGCCGCATTTGGCTGGCGCCGTAGCCGTGCCGGTGAAAGGACGTTGGCACAGCTGTTGCTCCGAACTCGCAAAACCCACAACGAAACGCTGTTGATGACGGATATTTGGCATGGCTAAGAAACAGGCTCCCGCAGCGGTGCCGCCCACCGGGCCGGATGCGGCGCCAGCCGGCAAGGGGCGACTGAAACTCATCATCCTGATCGTGGTCGCCATGTTGGTGGCCGTAGGACTTTCCGTGGGCGGCACCCTGTACTTCATGAGCAAGGGCGACGATCTGGAAGGCAGCAAGACGCAGGAGGCGGCGACTACCGTTTCCGGCAAGCAGCCGGCCATCTACGAGGTGCTCATGCCGGCGTTCGTGGTCAACTTCAACCACAAGGGGCGGCAGCGCTACATGCAGGTGAGCATCGCTTTGATGTCACGTGATCAGGCGGCGCTGGATGCGCTCAAAGTGCACATGCCGCTGTTGCGCAATCGTCTGGTCATGCTGCTGTCCAGCCAGGATTTCGAGGCGTTGAAAACGCCGGTAGGCAAGGAGATGCTGCGTCAGCAGGCGACTGCCAGCGTGCAGGAGCTGGCGCAGAAGGAAATTGGCAAGCTTGCCATCGAGCAAGTGCTTTTCACCAACTTCGTATTGCAATAGAAGGCTGCCGCAGATGGCTGTTCAAGACCTGCTCTCGCAAGACGAGATCGATGCGCTCCTGCACGGGGTCGACGACGGTCTGGTGGATACCGAAAGCGATTCCGAGCCGGGGTCCATCAAGAGCTACGACCTGACCAGTCAGGACCGTATCGTGCGCGGGCGCATGCCCACGCTGGAGATGATCAACGAGCGTTTCGCCCGTTATACCCGCATCAGCATGTTCAACCTGTTGCGCCGTTCGGCCGATGTCTCGGTGGGCGGCGTCCAGGTGATGAAGTTCGGCGAGTACGTGCATTCGCTGTACGTGCCGACCAGCCTCAACCTGGTGAAGATGAAGCCGCTGCGTGGCACGGCATTGTTCATCCTCGACGCCAAGCTGGTGTTCAAGCTGGTGGACAATTTCTTCGGAGGTGACGGGCGCCACGCCAAGATCGAGGGCCGCGAGTTCACCCCGACCGAGCTGCGCGTCGTGCGCATGGTGCTGGATCAGGCCTTTGCCGATCTGAAGGAAGCCTGGCACGCGGTGCTGGATGTCAACTTCGAGTACGTCAACTCGGAGGTGAACCCGGCGCTGGCCAACATCGTCAGCCCCAGCGAGGTGGTGGTGGTGTCCACCTTCCACATCGAGCTGGACAGTGGCGGCGGCGATCTGCACGTGACCATGCCCTATTCGATGATCGAGCCGATCCGCGAGATGCTCGATGCCGGTTTCCAGTCCGATGTCAGCGACCAGGACGAGCGCTGGGTCAAGGCTCTGCGCGAGGACATCCTGGACGTCAATGTTCCGCTGGGCGCGACGGTTGTGCGCCGCCAGCTCAAGCTGCGCGACATTCTCAACATGCAGCCCGGCGATGTGATTCCCGTGGAAATGCCGGAAGACATGATCATGCGCGCCAATGGCATGCCGGCCTTCAAGGTCAAGCTGGGTGCCCACAAGGGCAACCTGGCATTGCAGGTGCTGGAACCCGTGGTTCGCCCACGCTGAACCAGCCCTTTACTCAATTCGAGCCGATCGAGGATTAGCGATGGCAGACGAACGCGACACTACATCTCCCGAGGAACAGGCGCTGGCCGACGAGTGGGCCGCGGCTCTGGCCGAGGCGGGCGATGCCTCCCAGGACGATATCGATGCGCTGCTGAACCAGGGGCCGACAGCGGCGGCGCCCGCCGCACCCGCGGCGCCGCGCGCGCCGCTGGAGGATTTCGCCAGTGCGCCGAAATCCAATGGTATGCAGCTGGGGCTGGACGGCCCGAACCTGGACGTCATCCTCGACATTCCCGTATCGATTTCGATGGAGGTCGGCAGTACCGAGATCAGCATCCGCAATCTGCTGCAGCTCAATCAGGGCTCGGTGGTGGAGCTCGATCGACTGGCCGGCGAGCCACTGGACGTACTGGTCAATGGAACGCTGATCGCCCACGGCGAAGTGGTGGTGGTCAACGAGAAGTTCGGTATCCGGCTGACCGATGTGATCAGCCCCACCGAACGCATCAAGAAGTTGCGCTGACATGCGTGGCCTGGCGATTCTGGCCGCGCTCGTGGCGCTTCCGGTGTGGGCGGCGGAGCCGGCGACGAGCATGAGCAGCGCGAGCATGGGCGCGCAGCTGAGCAAGCTGTTGCTCGGCCTGCTGCTGGTGATCGGCCTGATCTTCCTGCTGGCTTGGCTGCTGCGCCGTGTACAGCAGCTCAATCCGCGTGGCGCCCAGGTGATCAAGCTGGTCTCCAGTCAGGCGCTGGGGCCGCGTGAGCGGCTGGTGCTGGTGCAGGTCGGTGGTGAGCAGATTCTCGTCGGCCTGAGTGGCGGGCGCATCACGCCGCTGCATGTGATGCGCGAGCCGGTGCACCTGCCGGATGCCGAGCCGGCCAACCCTGAATTCGCCCAGCGTCTGATGGAGCTGCTCGGCAAGGATCACAAGGATAAGCCTTGATGTTGCGCATTCTGCTGCTGGCCACGCTGATGCTGGTCGGCCCTCTGGCCATGGCGCAGGAGCCTTCCGGCATCCTGGCGCAGGGCAACAATCCGCTGTCGATCCCGGCGATCACCCTGACCACCGATGCCGAGGGGCAGCAGGAGTATTCGGTCAGTCTGCAGATCCTGCTGATCATGACGGCGCTGAGCTTCATCCCGGCGTTCGTCATGCTGATGACCAGCTTCACCCGGATCATCATCGTCTTCTCGATCCTGCGTCAGGCGCTGGGGCTGCAACAGACGCCGTCGAACCAGATCCTCATCGGCCTGACGCTGTTCCTCACCCTGTTCATCATGGCGCCGGTGTTCGACCGGATTAACCAGGACGCGCTGCAGCCCTATCTGAGCGAGCAGATTCCGGCACAGGAGGCGATCGCCCGCGCCGAAGTACCGCTGAAGAACTTCATGCTGGCGCAGACCCGCGAGAGCGACCTGGAGCTGTTCGTGCGGCTGTCGCAGCGCACCGACATCGCCTCGCCGGAAGCCGCACCGATGACCATCCTGGTCCCGGCGTTCGTGACCTCCGAGCTGAAAACAGCGTTCCAGATCGGTTTCATGATCTTCATTCCGTTCCTGATCATCGACATGGTGGTGGCCAGCGTGCTGATGGCGATGGGCATGATGATGCTGTCGCCGCTGATCATCTCGCTGCCGTTCAAGATCATGCTGTTCGTGCTGGTGGACGGCTGGGGGCTGATCATCGGCACCCTGGCCGGCAGCTTCGGCACGCTTTAGGGAAGGACGCAGATGACTCCAGAAGTGGCGGTGGACCTGTTTCGTGAAGGCCTCTGGATGACCGCGATGATCGTCGGCGTGCTGGTGGTGCCCAGCCTGCTGGTCGGGCTGGTGGTGGCGATGTTCCAGGCGGCGACGCAGATCAACGAGCAGACCCTGAGCTTTCTGCCGCGCCTGCTCGTCATGCTGTTGACGCTGATCTGGGCCGGCCCGTGGCTGGTGCGCGAGCTGATGGAGTACACCCAGAACCTCGTGCACAACATTCCGTTGCTGATCGGGTAGGCGCGTGCTTGAGCTAAGCAATGCGCAGATCGGCGGCTGGGTAGGGCAGTTCCTCCTGCCGCTGTTTCGCATCGCCGCGTTGCTGATGAGCATGCCGCTGATCGGCACCCAGCTGGTGCCGGTGCGCGTGCGGTTGTATCTGGCGCTGGCCATCGCCCTGGTTCTGGTGCCGACCCTGCCGCCGATGCCGGTGGTCGAATCCCTGAGCCTGGCTTCGCTGCTGCTGATCGCCGAACAGCTGCTGATCGGCGTGATGTTCGGTTTCGTCCTGCAGCTGTTCTTCCATGTCTTCATCGTCTCGGGTCAGCTGCTCGCCATGCAGATGGGCCTGGGCTTCGCCTCCATGGTCGACCCGGCCAACGGCATCTCGGTGCCGGTGCTCGGCCAGTTCTTCAACATGCTGGTGATCCTGCTGTTCCTCTCGGTCAACGGTCATCTGGTGGTGCTGGAGATCCTCGCCGAGAGCTTCGTCACCCTGCCGGTGGGGGGAGGTCTGTCGACCAATCACTTTTGGGAAGTGGCGGGCAAGCTGGGCTGGGTGCTGGGCGCCGGGTTGCTGCTGGTGCTGCCGGCGATCACCGCGCTGCTGGTGGTCAACCTGGCGTTCGGTCTGATGACCCGGGCCGCGCCGCAACTGAATATCTTCTCCATCGGCTTTCCGCTGACCCTGGTGCTCGGTCTGATCATCGTCTGGATCGGCATGGCCGATATCTTCGCGCAGTACCAGATATTCGTCAGCGAGGCGCTGATGATGCTGCGCGAGCTGGCGGGTGCGCGCTGATGAGCCGTGCCCTGCACCTGACGGAGGTCGCTCATGGCTGAGAGCGAAAGCGGCGCCGACAAAAGCGAGGAACCCACAGAGAAACGGCTGCGCGAATCCCGCGAGAAAGGGCAGCTGGCGCGTTCCCGCGAACTCAGTACGGTAGCGGTGACGTTGGGCGGCATCGGCGGGCTGCTGGCGTCCGGTGGCGGCCTGGCGCAAACCCTGATGGCGATGATGCAGGGCACCTTCGAACTCAGCCGGGAAACGCTGCTGGACGAGGGTGCCATGGTGCGCCTGTTGATGGGCAGCGGGCTGATGGCGCTGGAGGCGATCATGCCGCTGTTGATCGCGCTGCTGATCGCGTCGATCGTCGGCCCGGTAGCGCTGGGTGGCTGGCTGTTTTCGGCCAAGGCGATGGCGCCCAAGGTCAGTCGGATGAACCCGGCCGCCGGCCTCAAGCGGATGTTCTCCACCAAGGCGCTGGTGGAGCTGCTCAAGGCGCTGGGCAAGTTCCTCGTTGTGCTCGGCGTTGCGCTGCTGGTGCTGTCGGCGTATCAGGATGACCTGCTCTCCATCGCCAAGCAGCCGCTGGACCTGGCCATCATGCACAGCGTCGAGATCGTCGGCTGGTGCGCCCTGTGGATGGCCTGCGGGCTGATCATCATTGCGGCGGTGGACGTGCCGTTCCAGCTTTGGGACAACAAGCAGAAGCTGATGATGACCAAGCAGGAGGTCAAGGATGAATACAAGGACTCCGAGGGCAAGCCTGAGGTCAAATCGCGGATTCGCCAGCTGCAGCGTGAGGCTGCGCAGCGGCGCATGATGCAGGCGGTGCCCGAGGCCGACGTGGTGATCACCAACCCGACGCACTTCGCCGTCGCGCTGAAATACGACGGCGACAAGGGCGGTGCACCGCGGCTAGTGGCCAAGGGTGGCGACTTCGTGGCGCTGAAGATTCGTGAAATCGCCCAGGAGCACAAGGTGACGGTGCTGGAATCGCCGGCGCTGGCGCGGGCGGTGTATTACTCCACCGAACTTGACCAGGAAATCCCGGCTGGTCTCTACCTGGCGGTGGCGCAGGTGCTGGCGTACGTCTATCAGTTGCGTCAGTACCGCTCGGGCAAGGGACGCCGCCCCGACCCGTTGAACAGTCTGCCGATTCCGCCCGACCTGCGCCGCGACGAGTGATCCGGCCAGGCGACTGGCGGCGTCGCCCGGCCACTGCGCTTATTCGATTACGCCGCAGGCGACACGTGCGCCGCCACCGCCCAGGGGCTGCGGATGGTCGGAGTGATTGTCGCCGCCCTGATGGACCATCAGCGCCAGGCCCTTGATGTCACCCAGGCTCTTCAGGCGCGGCGCCAGTACCGGTTGGCTGGCCTTGCCGTCGCTGTCTACGTAGAGCGCTGGCAGGTCGCCCATGTGTCCATCACCCCAGGGCTCGCCATGCTTGCCGGTGTTCTTCGGATCCCAGTGGCCGGCGGCGGCACCGGCGGCAGTCGGCTTGCCGTCTACCTCGGCCGGCTCGCAGCTGCCTTTGGCGTGGATATGAAAGCCGTGCAGCCCGGCCTGCAGCCCGGTCAGCTCGGGGCGAAACACCAGGCCGTACTCGCTGCTCTCGATCTTTACGCTGCCCACGGATTCGCCAATGCCCTGGGCGGTGACGGCGTTGACCTTTACGCTCAGGGTTTCCGCCTGGGCGGCGAGGGCGGTGCAGCCGGCCAGCGCGGCGATGATCCACTGTTTCATCTGAAAGCTCCTTTGCACGAACGGCGACGGGCTGTCGCCGGTTGCTAGTGTGACTGTCAGTTGGCGGTCGCGTTCGGCTGACTGCGCCTTCGCCCTACGACCGCCGGGCCGGCCGCTGGCGCGGACCGCAGCGCGACCGCGAAGTTGGACCCCTTCTTGCTATAACCCGGTCGGGACGCATGTCGCGTCAAGAATTCGTTCTGTATTCCGGGGTTTCTGTGGATCGCACGCAACTCATCAATATTCGCAATGGCCTGACGGGCGCGGGGCGCGGCAACCTCGGCGTGCCGCTGCTGCTGCTCGTGATGATGGGCATGATGATGCTGTCGGTGCCGCCGTTCCTCCTGGATCTGCTTTTCACCTTCAACATCGCGCTGTCAATCGTCGTGCTGCTGGTCAGCGTCTATGCGTTGCGCCCGCTGGATTTCGCGGTGTTCCCGACGATTCTGCTGGTCGCCACGCTGATGCGTCTGGCGTTGAACGTGGCGTCGACGCGGGTGGTGTTGATCAACGGCCATGAAGGCGGCTCCGCTGCCGGCCATGTGATCGAAGCCTTCGGCAATGTGGTGATCGGTGGCAACTACGTCGTCGGTATCGTGGTGTTCGCGATCCTGATGATCATCAACTTCGTCGTGGTGACCAAGGGTGCCGGCCGCATCTCGGAAGTCAGCGCGCGTTTCACCCTCGATGCCATGCCTGGCAAGCAGATGGCGATCGACGCCGACCTCAACGCCGGCCTGATCGACCAGGAAGAAGCCAAGAAGCGCCGTACCGAAGTGTCCTCGGAAGCTGATTTCTACGGTTCCATGGACGGTGCGTCGAAGTTCGTCCGCGGTGACGCCATCGCCGGTCTGCTGATTCTCTTCATCAACCTGATTGGCGGCGTTGGCATCGGCATGGCGCAGCACGGCATGAGCTTCAGCGATGCTGGCCAGGTCTATGCACTGCTGACCATCGGTGATGGTCTGGTTGCGCAGATTCCTTCGCTGCTGCTGTCCACCGCGGCGGCCATCATGGTGACCCGCGTTACCAGTTCCGAGGACATGGGGCAGCAGGTGCAGCGGCAGATGTTCGCTTCCCCCAAGGCACTGGCCGTGTCGGCGGCGATCATGATCGCCATGGGCCTGGTCCCGGGCATGCCGCATATGTCCTTCCTCGGCCTTGGCGCCGCGGCTGCAGGCGGTGCGTACTGGATCTGGCATCGGCAGAAGCAGGTCGTGAAGAAGGCCGAGCAGGAAGTTCAGAAGCAGCAGGATCTGCTCCCGGCCCAGCGGGCGGCGGAAACCAAGGAGCTGGGCTGGGACGATGTGACGCCGGTGGACATGGTGGGGCTGGAAGTTGGCTACCGGCTGATTCCGCTGGTGGATCGCAACCAGGGTGGCCAGCTGTTGGCGCGTATCAAGGGCGTTCGCAAGAAGCTTTCGCAGGATCTGGGTTTTCTCATGCCGTCGGTGCATATCCGCGACAACCTCGATCTGCTGCCCAACGCCTATCGACTGACGCTGATGGGTGTGAGCCTGGCCGAAGCCGAGGTCTACCCGGATCGCGAGCTGGCGATCAACCCGGGGCAGGTGTTCGGTCCGCTCAACGGTATCGCCGCCAGGGATCCGGCGTTCGGTCTGGAGGCTGTCTGGATCGAAGCGAGCCAGCGCGACCAGGCGCAGTCGCTCGGCTATACCGTGGTGGATGCGAGTACCGTCGTCGCCACGCACCTCAACCAGGTTCTGCACAAGCATGCCCATGAGCTGCTCGGGCATGAAGAGGTCCAGCAGCTGCTGCAGCTGCTGGCCAAGAGTTCGCCCAAGCTGGCCGAGGAGCTGGTGCCGGGCATGGTGTCGCTTTCGACGCTGCTCAAGGTGCTGCAGGCGCTGCTGCAGGAGCAGGTGCCGGTACGCGACATCCGCACCATCGCCGAGGCCATCGCTAACGTGGCCGCCAAGAGTCAAGATCCCGCCGCAATGGTGGCCGCGGTCCGTGTCGCGCTGTCGCGCGCAATCGTGCAAAACGTTGTGGGACTAGAGCCGGAGCTCCCTGTGATCACCCTCGAGCCCCGGTTGGAACAGATCTTGCTCAATAGCTTGCAGAAGGCCAATCAGGGCTCCGACGACGGCATTTTGCTCGAGCCCGGAATGGCCGAAAAGTTGCAACGGTCCCTGGTAGAAGCGGCACAGCGTCAAGAAATGCTCGGCAAGCCAGCGATTCTGCTGGTGGCCGGCCCGGTCAGGGCGATGCTGTCGCGATTTGCGCGTCTGGCGGTGCCGAACATCCATGTTCTGGCCTACCAGGAAATACCGGACAACAAGCAGGTCACCATCGTCTCGACGGTGGGTCAGAATTAACCGAGGGTGCAGGCCATGCAGGTCAAACGTTTCTTCGCCGCCGATATGCGCATCGCCATGAAAATGGTGCGTGACGAGCTGGGCGCCGATGCCGTGATCATCGGCAATCGCCGGGTCGCCGGCGGCGTCGAGCTGACGGCTGTCCTCGACTACCCGATGCAGTCCGCGCCGGCGGCAGCCAAGCCGAATGCCGCGCTGGAGGCCGAATTGCGCAAGACGCAGTCGCGCCTGGCCAGTGCCCATGCCGAGCTGAGTGCCGCACCCCGCGCGAAGATGCAGGATCGTCAACTGGTTGACGAGAAGCCAGCCGCTGCGGCGAGCAAGCCGCAACCTGCCGCGGTGGCCGAGCCGGCCGCTGCGGTGGACGCCCGCGCGATCGAGGCGATGTATTCGGAACTGCACGGCCTGCGCGAGCTGATCGAAGTGCAGCTCGGTTCGATCGCCTGGGGCCAGGAGCAGAGCCGCCGCCCGCAGCAGGCGGGCCTGTGGCGTCGCCTGCAGCGTCTGGGTCTGCCGGCGGAACTGTCGCGCAGCCTGCTGGACAAAGTCGCCGCCATCACTGATGCGCGTCAGGCCTGGCGCATGGTTCTGGCGCATCTGGCGCAGGCCATCAAGGTCAGCAAGAACGAGCCGCTGGAAGAGGGCGGGGTGATTGCCCTGGTCGGGCCCGCGGGCGTCGGCAAGACCACCACGCTGGCCAAGCTTGCCGCTCGCTATGTGCTGAAGTACGGCGCGCAGAGCATCGCTCTGGCGAGCATGGACAACTACCGCATCGGCGCTCAGGAGCAGCTCAAGACGCTTGGCCGCATCCTCGACGTACCGGTGCTGCAACTCGATCCGAGCGAGCCCCTGAGCAAGTCACTGGCTTCGCTGGCGCGCAAGCGGGTGATCCTGATCGACACTGCCGGCCTGCCCGCCAGCGATCCGACGCTGCGCATGCAGCTGCAGGCGCTTTCGGACAAGGGTGTCAAATCGAAGAATTACCTGGTGCTGGCGGCAACCAGCCAGAGCCAGGTGCTCAAGGCGGCATGGCACAACTATCGTCGTTGCGGCCTGGCTGGCTGTATTCTGACCAAGTTGGATGAGGCGGGCAGCCTCGGTGATGTGCTCGGGCTCACAATCAGCCAGCACTTGCCGATAGCCTACCTCGCGGACGGCCCGCGCATTCCGGACGACCTGCATCTGCCGCGTAGCCATCAGCTGGTGAGCCGTGCGGTGAGTTTGCAATCCGGCGAGGAACCGAGCGAGGAAACCATGGCCGATATGTTCGCCGGGTTGTACAACGGTTCGTCACGGCGGGCTGGATGATGTGGCGACAGCGGTACCAGAATGAATCAGATGCGTGCCCTGCGTGCGCATCGCCGGCCGAAAGGCCCCAGCAAGATATAGGCGTGTGAACATGGGTATGCATCCCGTACAGGTGATTGCGGTGACCGGCGGCAAGGGTGGCGTCGGCAAGACCAACGTGTCGGTCAATCTGGCGCTGGCCCTGGCCGATCTCGGTCGGCGCGTGGTGCTGCTCGACGCCGACCTCGGCTTGGCCAACGTCGACGTGCTGCTGGGTCTGACCAGCAAGCGCACCCTGGCCGACGTAATTGCCGGCGAGTGCGATCTGCGTGACGTGCTCATCCAGGGGCCAGGTGGCATTCGCATCGTGCCGGCAGCGTCCGGTACCCAGAGCATGGTGCAACTGTCGTCCCTGCAGCACGCAGGGCTGATCCAGGCATTCAGCGAGATGGGCGACGAGATCGATGTGCTGATCATCGACACCGCGGCCGGTATCGGCGACTCGGTGGTCAGCTTCGTGCGCGCCGCGCAGGAGGTGCTGCTGGTGGTCACCGACGAGCCGACATCGATCACGGACGCCTATGCGCTGATCAAGCTGCTCAATCGTGACTACGGCATCAGCCGCTTCCGCGTGCTGGCCAACATGGCCCATGCGCCGCAAGAAGGTCGCAACCTGTTCGCCAAACTGACCAAGGTTACCGAACGGTTTCTCGATGTCGCATTGCAGTACGTCGGCGCCGTGCCTTACGACGAGGCCGTGCGCAAGGCGGTACAGAAACAGCGTGCGGTCTATGAAGCGTATCCGCGCTCGAAATGTGCACTAGCCTTCAAGGCGATCGCGCAGAAGGTCGATACCTGGCCGCTGCCGGCGACACCGCGGGGCCATCTCGAATTCTTCGTAGAGCGCCTCATCAGCCCCGCTTCACCCAGCCACGAATGACAGGTGCCGGATCCGCTATGTATTACAGCAAGGCTCAGGCAAAGGATGCGCAGTACCGCCTGATCGATCAGTACGCCCCGTTGGTCAAGCGAATCGCTTACCACCTGTTGGCGCGCCTGCCTGCCAGTGTGCAGGTGGACGATCTGATCCAGGCTGGAATGATCGGACTGCTGGAAGCAGCGAAGAAATACGACGCCGGCAAAGGTGCCAGTTTCGAAACCTACGCCGGTATCCGCATCCGCGGCACCATGCTCGACGAAGTGCGCAAGGGGGACTGGGCGCCGCGCTCGGTGCACCGCAACTCGCGCATGGTCAGCGAGGCGATCCGCGCCATCGAGGCGAAAACCGGGCGTGACGCTAAAGATCACGAGGTTGCGGCCGAACTTAAGCTTAGCCTCGACGAGTATTACGCCATTCTCGGCGACACGCTGGGCAGCCGCCTCTTCAGCTTTGACGATCTGCTGCAGGAAGGCGAGCACGGCGAGCTGCAGGAAGACGCGAGCAGCACCCATCCGGAACCGTTTCGCGATCTGGAGGACGAGCGTTTCCAGCAGGCGCTGGCCGATGCCATCGGCAATCTGCCCGAACGCGAGAAGCTGGTGCTGTCGCTGTATTACGACGAAGAGTTGAACTTGAAGGAAATTGGTCAGGTGCTGGGAGTCAGCGAGTCGCGTGTGAGCCAGTTGCATAGCCAGTGTGCTGCGCGCTTGCGTGCACGCCTCGGCGAATGGCGCGCCAATTGACAATTGTTTGCGGTATGACGTGCTCGGTTTGCTGAGGCATTTTGGGACTTACGGAGGTCGACTTGGACAAGAACATGAAAATCCTCATCGTCGATGACTTCTCGACGATGAGACGAATCATCAAGAACCTCTTGCGTGATCTGGGGTTCACCAACACCGCCGAGGCGGACGACGGCACCACCGCACTGCCGATGCTGAAAAGCGGCAGCTTCGATTTCCTGGTCACCGACTGGAACATGCCGGGCATGAGCGGTATCGATCTGCTGCGCACAGTGCGCGCGGACGAGCGCCTCAAGCATTTGCCGGTACTGATGGTGACCGCCGAGGCGAAGCGCGATCAGATCATCGAAGCGGCCCAGGCCGGGGTCAATGGCTATGTGGTCAAACCCTTCACCGCCCAGGTGCTCAAGGAAAAGATCGAGAAGATCTTCGAGCGCGTCAACGGCTGAAGCAGTAACGCCGCGAGGGCACTATGACGCAAGCAGACCAAAGCCTGGCAGAGTTCGAAGCGACTCTGAAGGCCAATGCACCCCGCCTGATTGAAAGCCTGCAGCAAGGCCGCTTCGATGAAGCGACGCAGATGTTCAACGAGCTCAATCAGGTGCGCAACAACGGGCTCTATCAGGAAGTGGGCAAGCTCACGCGCGAGCTGCACAACGCCATCGTCAAGCTCGAGATGGATACCTGCGCCACGGGCGGCGACCCGTCACCGATCACCGATGCCACCGACCGTCTGTCCTACGTGGTGGAAATGACCGAGAAAGCCGCCAATCGCACCATGGACCTGGTCGAGGAATCGGCCCCGCTGGTGAACTATGTCAGCTACGAGGCCCAGAGCCTGACGGCCGATTGGCAGCGCTTCATGCGCCGTGACATGAATGCCGAGCAGTTCCGCGATCTGGTCAAGCGCATCGACCAGTACCTGCAGCGCAGCATGAACGATGGCAGCCAGCTTTCGCAGAATCTCAGCGAGATCATGCTGGCCCAGGACTTCCAGGATCTAACCGGCCAGGTGATCAAGCGGGTGACCCGACTGATCACCGAGCTTGAAAGCAACCTGCTCAATCTCGTCCTCATGGCGGGGCAGGTGGACCGCGTTGCCGGCATCCAGCACGACCGCGATGCCATGCGCGCCGAGCAAGAGAAGAAAAAACAAGAAAAAATGCCTTCCAACGGTGAAGGTCCGCAGATGCATGCCGATATGCGTGAAGACGTCGTTTCCGGCCAGGACGATGTCGATGATCTGCTTTCAAGCCTGGGCTTTTAGGGGAAGTGAATATGAGCTTCGACGCCGATGAAGAAATCCTCCAGGACTTCCTGGTAGAGGCCGGCGAGATTCTCGAACTATTGTCCGAGCAACTCGTGGAGCTGGAAAGCAGCCCCGATGACATGGCGTTGCTCAATGCGATTTTTCGCGGGTTCCACACGGTCAAGGGCGGTGCAGGCTTCCTTCAGCTTCATGAGCTGGTGGAGTGCTGCCATATCGCCGAAAACGTCTTCGACATCCTGCGCAAGGGTGAGCGTCGCGTCGATTCCGAACTGATGGATGTCGTTCTGCAGGCGCTGGACGCCGTGAACGAAATGTTCAGCCAGGTCCGCGAACGCGTCGAACCGACGCCCGCCTCACCCGAGCTGCTGGCTGCGCTTGCGCGCCTCGCCGAGCCCGCTTCCGCCGATGCAGCGCCAGTCGTTCCGGCTGCCCCGCAGGTGGTCGCCGAGCCTGAGGCCGAGCCCGCTGGTGCCGATAGCGAGTTCGAGCAGTTGCTCGACGCCATCCAGCCGGCTGCGAGCGAGACGGCTGCGAGCGAGGCCGAACACGGCCCCGTCACCGACGAGATCACCGACGACGAATTCGAGTCGCTGCTCGATCAGTTGCATGGCAAGGGCCAGTTCTCGGCACCGGCTAGCGCCGCAGCGCCTGCGGTACCTGTTGCGCCAGATGCAGCCGCTGCAAAGACCGGTGATGAAATCACCGATGAGGAATTCGAAGCACTTCTCGACCAGCTGCACGGCAAGGGCAAGTTCGAGCCAGTCGGCTCGGTCGCCGGCTCGTCGGCCGAAGCGGCCGGCGCCGAGTCCGCCAAGGACAGTGCGCCCGCGGCGTCCAGCGACGAAATAACCGACGACGAGTTCGAAGCGCTGCTCGATCAGCTGCACGGCAAGGGTAAGTTCGAGCCGGCGGTCGCCGATGCGTCCCCGGCCGAGCCCGTTGCGGCGGCCCCGGCAAAGGCGGCACCCAAGGCGGAGCCCGCACGTGCCGCTGCGCCAGCCAAGCTGGCCGCGGCAGCGAGCAAGGCGGCCGCTCCGGCACCGGCCGCGGCGGACAAGGCTCCGGCCGAAGTCGAGACTACCGTGCGTGTGGATACCGCGCGCCTCGACGAGATCATGAACATGGTCGGCGAACTGGTGCTAGTCCGTAACCGCCTGGTGCGCTTGGGTTCCAATAGTGGCGACGAGGCGATGGCCAAGGCCGTTTCCAACCTCGACGTGGTCACCGCCGACCTTCAGAGCGCGGTGATGAAGACCCGCATGCAGCCGATCAAGAAAGTCTTCGGTCGCTTCCCGCGACTGGTTCGCGATCTGGCGCGCAGTCTGAAGAAAGAGATCAACCTCGAGCTGGTTGGTGAAGAAACCGACCTCGACAAGAACCTGGTCGAGGCCCTGGCCGATCCGCTGGTGCACCTGGTGCGCAACGCCGTGGACCACGGCATCGAGATGCCCGAGGAGCGCGAGGCCGCCGGCAAGCCGCGTACTGGTCGAGTGGTGCTGTCCGCCGAACAGGAAGGCGACCACATCCTGCTGATCATCAGTGATGACGGCAAGGGTATGGACGCCAACGTTCTGCGCGCCAAGGCCGTGGAAAAAGGCATGCTGGAGAAGGACGCGGCAGACCGGCTCAGCGATCTGGAATGCTACAACCTGATCTTCGCGCCTGGCTTCTCGACCAAGACCGAGATCTCCGACGTCTCCGGCCGTGGCGTTGGTATGGACGTGGTCAAGACCAAGATTTCCCAGCTCAACGGTACCGTCAACGTGTTCTCCACCAAGGGCCAGGGCTCGAGAGTGGTGATCAAGGTGCCGCTGACACTGGCGATCATGCCGACGCTGATGGTGATGCTCGGCAATCAGGCTTTCGCCTTCCCGCTGGTGAACGTCAACGAGATCTTCCATCTCGACCTGTCGCGTACCAACGTGGTCGACGGCCAGGAAGTGGTGATCGTGCGTGACAAGGCGCTGCCGCTGTTCTATCTCAAGCGCTGGCTGGTCCAGAGTGCTGCCGAGGAAGAGCAACGCGAAGGTCACGTGGTGATTCTCAGCGTCGGCAACCAGAGCATCGGATTCGTTGTGGATCAACTGGTCGGGCAGGAGGAGGTGGTCATCAAGCCACTGGGCAAGATGCTGCAAGGCACGCCTGGAATGTCCGGCGCAACCATCACCGGCGATGGCCGCATCGCTCTGATTCTCGATGTTCCGAGCATGCTCAAGCGTTACGCACGCCGGATTTGATTCAGTCAGGCGGCGCGGCCCACCGTTGGGCGCGCTGCCGCTAGGAGTGATGTATGGCAGTCAAGGTCCTGGTGGTCGACGATTCCGGCTTCTTTCGCCGGCGTGTCTCGGAAATCCTTTCCTCTGATTCCAATATCCAGGTCGTCGGCACTGCCACTAACGGTCGTGAGGCGATTGACCAGGTGTTGGCGCTGAAGCCGGACGTCATCACCATGGACTACGAGATGCCGATGATGGACGGCATCACGGCCGTGCGGCAGATCATGCAGCGGTGTCCGACGCCCGTGCTGATGTTCTCTTCGCTGACACACGAGGGTGCGCGAGTCACGCTCGATGCGCTGGATGCCGGCGCGGTGGACTACCTGCCGAAGAATTTCGAAGACATTTCGCGCAACCCGGACAAGGTCAAGCAGATGCTTTGCGAAAAGGTGCATACCATTTCGCGGAGTAACCGGCGCTACAGCACTTTTTGCACCTCAAGCGTCAATCCGCCTCCGGCTGCGTCGCGTGGTGCTGTGCCGAGCGCGTCCACCAATACGCTGCGCTCCACCAGTACGGCTCCCGCTGCGCCGGCTGCTCGTTCGCCTGCGCCCAAGCGCAAGGCATACAAACTGGTTGCCATCGGAACCTCCACCGGTGGCCCCGTGGCGTTGCAGCGCGTACTGACGCAGCTGCCGGCCAGTTTTCCGGCGCCTATCGTGCTTATCCAGCACATGCCGGCGGCATTCACCAAGGCGTTTGCCGATCGCCTGGACAAGCTTTGCCGTATTCGTGTCAAGGAAGCCGAGGACGGAGACGTTCTACGTCCCGGACTCGCGTTGCTGGCACCGGGTGGCAAGCAGATGATGATCGACTCGCGGGGGGCGGTGCGCATCCTGCCCGGCGATGACCGTCTGAACTACAAGCCCTGTGTCGACGTGACCTTCGGCTCGGCTGCCAAATCCTTCCATGACAAGGTGCTCGCCGTGGTGCTGACTGGCATGGGTGCCGATGGGCGGGAAGGGGCGCGCTTGCTCAAGCAGAGCGGCAGCCAGGTGTGGGCGCAGGATGAAGCCAGCTGCGTGATCTATGGCATGCCGATGGCGGTGGTCAAGGCCAACCTCAGTGACGCCGTCTACGGTCTCGACGAGATCGGGCGCAACCTTGCCGAGGCCTGTATCTGATGGATGTGCTCAGCCTTATCGGGCTGTTGCTGGCGTTCGTTGCCATTGTCGGAGGCAACTTCCTCGAAGGCGGCCATATCTCGGCGCTGCTCAACGGGCCTGCCGCCTTGATTGTGCTTGGCGGCACCTTGGGTGCGGTGCTGCTGCAGACCCCTATCGCCGTATTCATGCGCGCGATGGGCATCGCTCGCTGGATCTTCTTTCCGCCGCGCATCGACCTGGCCCGCGGCATCCTGATGGTGACCACCTGGAGCAATACGGCACGCAAGGAGGGGCTGCTCGGTCTTGAGCCTGTCGCCGAGACAGAGCCTGATCCCTATGCGCGCAAGGGCTTGCAGTTGCTGGTTGATGGCGCTGAACCGGAGGTGATCCGCAGCATCCTCGAAGTCGATCTGTATACGCAGGAAAGCCGCGACCTGCGTGCCGCCAAGGTCTACGAAAGCATGGGCGGCTACTCGCCAACAATCGGCATCATCGGTGCCGTGATGGGCTTGATTCACGTGATGGGCAACCTTGCAGATCCCAGTCAGCTGGGCAGCGGGATCGCCGTGGCGTTCGTCGCGACCATCTACGGCGTCGCGTTCGCCAACCTGCTGGTGCTGCCGATCGGCAACAAGCTCAAGAGCGTCGTCCAGCGGCAGACTGCCTATCGCGAGATGCTGCTGGAGGGGGTCCTGTCGATCGCCGAGGGTGAGAACCCGCGCTCCATCGAGATGAAGCTGCAAGGCTTCATGGACTGAGCGCCATGGCCAGACGCAGAGCGCCGGAAGAGCACGAGAACCACGAACGTTGGCTGGTCTCGTATGCTGACTTCATCACCTTGCTGTTTGCCTTTTTCGTGGTGATGTATTCCATTTCCTCGATCAACGAAGGCAAGTACAAGATCCTCTCCGATTCGCTGGTCGGCGTGTTCAACCAGGTCGACCGTTCGGTCAAGCCCATTCCCATCGGTGAAGAGCGACCGCGCACCACCGAGCCCGACGTTTCGCAGGTCGAGGATCTCACCGGTCCCGGCTCCGGGGAGCCGACGCTCGATCCGCTGGAGCGCATCGCACAGAGCATGCGTGAGACATTCGGCGAGCTGATCGCCAATGACCAGCTGACGATTCGGGGCAACGAGCTGTGGATCGAGATAGAGCTCAGCTCCAGCCTGCTGTTTCCCAGCGGCGATGCGTTGCCCAACAATCAGGCGTTCCAGCTGATCGACAAGGTTGCCGGAATTCTGGCTCCGTTCGACAACCCGGTCCACGTCGAAGGCTTCACCGACAATCTGCCCATCAGTACCGACAAGTTTCCGACCAACTGGGAGCTGTCTGCCGCGCGTGCCGGCAGCGTGGTTCGAATGCTGGCGGCGCAGGGCGTCAATCCGTCCAGGTTGGCCGCGGTGGGGTATGGTGAGTTTCAGCCTGTGGCGGACAATGCGACTGCCGAGGGACGGGCGCGGAATCGCCGTGTGGTGCTGGTAGTGTCGCGCAATCTCGATGTGCGGCGCAGCGTGACCGGCGTAGGCAGCGGCAACGCCCGGCCGAACGAAGCCTTGCGTCGTGCTGGCACACAATCTGCACCAGCCGGGTCCATGTAAGCGCTTCCGGGCGCAGTCGTCAAAACACCGTCGCTCTGCCATTTTCAGGCGGAGCCGTTCCGGTCCATTCGCCGGGTGGATAAGCAATGAGAGTCTGGGCTGTAGCCAATCAAAAGGGTGGAGTGGGCAAGACCACCACGTCGGTCGCGCTGGCAGGTCTGCTGGCCGACTCCGGTAAACGGGTCGTGGTGCTGGATCTGGACCCGCATGGTTCGATGACCAGCTATTTCGGCCACGATCCCGACAATCTGGAGCACAGCGTGTTCGACCTGTTCCAGCATCAGGGGACCGTTCCGGAGGGGCTGCCCTGGCAGTTACTGCTGGCCACCAGCCACGAGCGCATCTCGCTGATGCCGTCGAGCACCGTGCTGGCGACACTGGAGCGCCAGTCCCCGGGGCAGAACGGTCTCGGGCTGGTGATCGCCAAGAGTCTTTCCCAGCTCTGGCAGGATTTCGATTACGCGATCATCGACAGTCCGCCACTGCTTGGCGTGCTGATGGTCAATGCCCTGGCGGCGAGCCAGCAGCTGGTGATTCCGGTACAGACCGAGTTCCTGGCGATGAAGGGGCTGGAGCGGATGGTCAGCACGCTGGCGATGATCAACCGGTCGCGCAAGCAGGCGCTGCCGTACACCATCGTGCCGACGCTGTTCGATCGCCGGACCCAGGCGTCGATGAACACGCTCAAGGTGCTGCGTGCCGGTTATGCCGATCACCTGTGGCCGGCCTTCATCCCGGTCGATACCCGCCTGCGCGATGCCAGCCGTGCCGGCCTGACGCCGTCGCAGTTCGACCCGGCCAGCCGGGCGGTGATTGCCTATCGTGCCCTGCTCAAGCATCTGCTGGCGTCGCAAGCCTCACCGCAGGTGGCATGAATGGCATGCCGCTCGGCGGCTGATGGCTCAAGTTTGTCGCGCACATGGCCGATAGCCTGTTCAGATTCTCATCACGAGTTCGCTCCATGAACCGCACCGTTCTCACCGAAACCCGATCCCAGCAGGCGCTGCAGTCCTATCTCGATGGGCTGCTGCAGGATGCTGCCATCGAGCTGGCGGATTCGGTCAGTCAGGATGAATTCAAGGCCGCGGTGCTCGAGGAGCAGCTGCGCGATATCCGGCAAAGCCAACCTCCGCGGCTGGAAATCGTGCCGTCCGCGCCGCCGGTTGCCGTCGCGGAGACGGTTCCTGTCGCTCCGCCCCTGGTCGTTGCCGAAGCAGTAGCGGCGCCAGCGGCCCCCGAACCGGTCGTAGAAGTGCTGGTGGCACCGCCGCCTGCCAGCGAGCCGCTGGAGGTTCCGGCACAAGCACATCCGGGTTGGGGTGATGAGCCCTTCGAGTGCCTGCTGTTCGATGTCGCCGGTCTGACGCTGGCGGTGCCGCTGGTGTGTCTGGGTTCCATCTATCCGCTGGCAGGGCAGGAACTGACCCCGCTGTTCGGTCAGCCCAGCTGGTTTCTTGGCATACTGCCGAGCCAGGCGGGCAATCTCAAAGTACTGGATACCGCGCGTTGGGTGATGCCGGACCGTTATCGCGACGATTTTCGTGAGGGCCTGCAGTACGTGATCTCTGTCCAGGGCTACGAGTGGGGGCTGGCGGTGCACCAGGTGAGCCGCTCGATTCGCCTGGACCCTAGCGAGGTGAAGTGGCGCACCCAGCGTCATCAGCGCCCCTGGCTGGCCGGCACGGTGATCGAACACATGTGCGCACTGGTCGACGTGACTGCGCTGGCCGAGCTGATTGCCAGCGGTGCGGTCAAGCATATGCACGACGCGGCGAAGCCGAAAACACATTGACACAACCAACGAGGGGGCCGTGCTTTGCGCGGCCCCACGATAGAATCGACCGCCAAAGCGGTAACTAGAGAAGGTGGGACTATGAAGATGACGTCTGCGCAGGGTTCCGAAGATCCTGTTCTGCAATGGGTGACCTTCCGTCTGGACAACGAGACGTATGGCATCAACGTGATGCAGGTTCAGGAAGTGTTGCGCTATACCGAGATCGCTCCGGTGCCGGGTGCACCTAGCTATGTGCTGGGCATCATCAACCTGCGCGGCAACGTGGTCACGGTGATCGATACCCGCCAGCGCTTCGGTCTGGAGCCGGCGCCGGTGTCGGACAACACCCGCATCGTGATCATCGAAGCCGACCGCCAGGTCATCGGCATCATGGTCGATAGCGTTGCCGAGGTGGTCTACCTCCGCCAGTCCGAGATCGAAACCGCGCCGAACGTGGGCAACGACGAGTCCGCCAAGTTCATTCAGGGCGTTTGCAACAAGAACGGCGAGCTGCTGATTCTGGTCGAACTCGACAAGATGATGAGCGAAGAAGAATGGGCCGAGCTTGAGAGCATCTGATACATGCTGATCGCGTCGCTGGTCGCATCGCTGGTTGCGCTGGCCTTCTGCTGTCTGGGGCTGCTGGGGTTCTGCCTGTGGCTGCTCAGACGGCAGCGCCTGCTGGCCGAGCAACAGCAGCAGCGTGACGCCAGCAGGGACAAGCGAATCAAGGAGCTGAGCAGCCGTCTGGATGCCTATCTGGAGGGCAGCCTGCGCATGGGCGACGAGCTACGCGAACTGAGCCGTACCGTTGCCCCGTTGCCGGACAAGCTCACTCAGCTGGAGCAGCGCGATCCCAACAACTTCGCGCTGTCCCAGGCCGCCAAGCTGGTCGGCATGGGCGCCAGCATCGACGACCTGACCCAGTCCTGTGGGCTGTCGCAGTCCGAAGCCGAGCTGATGAGCAAGCTGCACAAGGCCCGTCAGAAGCCCTGATCCCGGCTGATCGAGCCCCTCGTCGGCCTGATCGGAACCTCCTGAATCCCCTATATTCCAACACCGTATTGGCTTGGCTTCGCTGAGCGCATCCATGTCCCGGCCTGGGACGAGGAGGGCAAAGATGCGGCGCATACTGGTTGTGCTGTTGGTCGTGGTTTCGTTTGGCGCGCATGCTGCCGAGGCCCCGGACAATGTCGACGGGGCGATGACCGTCAACGTCTTTCAGGCCAAGCGACTGCACGAGCTGGGCGCAGTGTTCATTGACGTCCGTGCTGATCGGGAATGGCTGTGGGGACATGTGGAAGGCGCCGTACATTTCGATCTCGCCAGTGACTTCGTGAGCCTGGCCGGGCCGGAATGGCCCCGTGAGCTGCCGCTGGTGATCTACTGCGACAGCGAAGTCTGCCCGCGCAGCGCGGAAGCGGCGCGCATGGCTGTCAGCTGGGGTTATACGCGGGTGTTCTACTTCCGCTCGGGCTATTTTGCCTGGCAGCTGCACGATTTCCCGCAGGTCACCGGAGAAGACCGGGCGGGCGCCACGCTCAATGCCCAGGCCCACTGAGCAGCGGCAGGTTCGCCGTAGAACCGGAGTCGGACGCTGCCTGAAAGCCGGGTGGGCACTTGCCCTTGAGGTACCAGGCGAACGCGATGATCTCGGCGATGGTCCGGTACAGGGCCTCGGGAATCTCGTCGCCCAGCTCCAGTCTCGCCAGCAGTTTTACCAGGTCGGCGTTCTCGTAGATCGGCACTTCATGTTCCCGAGCGATCGCAAGAATCGCCTCGGCCAACTCATCGTCACCCTTGGCGCTGAGGCTCGGCGCGTTGACGCCGTCGTAGCTCAGGGCGATGGCTTGGCGCGGCTGCTTGTCTGTCATGCTTTTTCGTCCACGAAACGTTGTTCCAGCGTGGTGCTGGGACCCTGCGGCGGTGTGCCCTGGCGGCAGCTCAGTTCGCCTACGCTCAGCCCGGCCGCTTGCAAGCGCTCGCGCAGATGAGCTAGTTCCTTGGCGACCAGCTGGGCGGTGGCGCTGCGCTCGGCCCAGAGCTGGCTGGACAGCGTTCCGCGCGTCAATTGGGCCTGAACCTGCAACGGCCCGAGCGGAGCGACGTCGAACGCCAGTTCGATCTTCCACAGCGGATCGCCGCGCTCCTTTTCCTGTCGTTTCGGCTGATCTTCGCGCTGCAGCTTGATCTGCAGTGGCACGATGTCGCGGTGGTCCCGCATCGGCAATTCCAGCTGCCAGGTGGTGACCATAGTGCCGTCGGGCCCGACCTGTGTCTGCGCCAGGCTGGAAAGCTGGTGGGTCTGGAGCCTCGATACGGCAGCGGCAGCGAGCTTGAGCAGCATTTCCAGATCGGCTTCTTCCTCGAGACCGGGCGGTAACCTGGCCGGCAGCGGAAAGCCGAGCGCGAGCTGACGCGGACTGTTCTGCGCCAGCGAGCCCAGCGCTTGCCGCGCGAAGGCAGGCAGTGCCTGGCCGATGGCGCCGGCCTGCGCTCCCCCCAATGGCGTACTACCCGGCAGATTGGGCATCTGCGCCAGCAGGCGCAGCAGTCCGGCCTTGAGGTCGCCTTGCAGTCCATCGGTATGGCCGGCAAGCAGGCGGGCCTCCAGGAACACGCCGCTCCGAGCCAGCGCTGCTGCCAGCGCCTTGGCGTCGCCCAGCTGCTGCATCTCCGGGATCAGCCCGAGCAGCTTCTCCGCCGCGCCGCGCAGCCCTTCCGGGAGCGCGCCCGGCGCGCCCTGCAGCGCCCTGAACAATCCTTCCAGCGAAGCCTGTCGGTTCTGCTGCGCGCCCAGTTGCTCACCGACATGCAGTTGATCGAGCCGACCGCTCAGTGGCAGAAACGCCAGGGACTGGCTGTCCTTGACCTGCGCCGTCAAAAGACTGCCGAGCGCCAGCGGGTTGGCCGATTCGATGCTGAGTTTCTGCCCGGCAACGGGTGAGTTGAGCAGGCTGACAACGATCTTGAAAGACGTTTGCCCGTCCTCTGTGCGCTGCTGGCTGGTCGCCACGACGCGGCCCTGGATCACGCTGCCTACCGGAAGCTGCTGCAGATCGATCATCGAGGCCGGCTGGCGTCCGGCCGCTTGCGGCGTGGCCAGCAGACGGGTATCGGACAATGCGGTGACGACCAGCGCCGTGCCGGGCGCGGCGGGTTTGTTGCTGCTGACTTCTACCGTGGCCTGGCGTCCGCTGCCCATGGTCAGGCGCAACACCAGGCGGAACGCTTCGGCGGCCTCCCGGATGCTGACCACTTCGGCTTCGATCTGCTCGCCAGCTGCCAGCAGGTTCTGCATCGGTTGCAGCACCTTGAGGGCGAGATCCTGTGCCGCTACAGCCGGACGTGTCGCGCTGGTCGGGGGCAGGGCAGTGGTACTCTTGATCTCGGTCATCTTTCCTCAAATGCTCTTACAACCTTTCGCGTTTGCGGCCCTCGGCACCTGGGGTTGCCATGTATAATTCCGCCCGCCTGGCCCTGATGCCTGAGTATAGCGGCCGGGCCTTTTTCATCTTGAGGTGTCGCCAGCCGTGTCAACTCCCTTTCTCGAAGCTGTAGCGCTCGCCTGCGAGCGGGATTGGCGGCTGTTATTCGACAAGCTCGATCTCCGTCTCGAGCGCGGCGAGATGCTGCAGATATCGGGCCCCAACGGCAGCGGCAAGACCAGCCTGCTACGCCTGCTTTCCGGTTTGATGCAGCCGACCTCCGGCGAGGTGCGGCTCCAGGGGCAGCCGCTGGATGCCCAGCGTGGCGAATTGGCGCGCAACCTGTTGTGGATCGGTCATGCAGCCGGAATCAAGGGGCTGCTGACTGCGGAAGAAAATCTCACCTGGCTCTGCGCTCTGCATCAACCCGCGGGCCGCGACGCGATCTGGCAAGCCCTTGCCGAGGTAGGACTGCGGGGCTTCGAAGACGTGCCCTGTCACACCCTGTCCGCCGGTCAGCAGCGTCGCGTCGGCCTGGCACGGTTGTATCTCTCGCCGCCGCCCTTGTGGATCCTCGATGAACCCTTCACCGCGCTCGACAAGCATGGCGTGGCGCAGTTGGAACGGCATCTGGCAGCCCATTGCGAGCAGGGCGGGCTGGTCGTGCTGACCACCCACCACAGCCTGACGGAGAAGCCCATCGGCTATCGTGAGCTGGATCTGGGGCAGCGGGCCGCATGAGCAGCGTCTTCACTCTCCTGCTGGCGCGCGAGACTCGCCTGTTGTTCCGCCGCCCAGCCGAACTGGCCAACCCGCTGGTCTTCTTCGCCATCGTCATCGCGCTGTTTCCTCTGGCGGTCGGGCCGGAAACGCAATTGCTGCAGACGATTTCGCCGGGACTGGTATGGGTTGCCGCGCTGCTTGCGGTTCTGCTTTCGCTGGATGGCCTGTTTCGCAGCGATTTCGAGGATGGCTCCCTGGAACAGTGGGTCGTTTCGCCGCACCCGCTCGCGCTTCTGGTGCTCGCCAAGGTGCTGGCACACTGGGCATTTTCCGGCTTGGCGCTGGTCTTGCTCGCGCCCCTGCTGGGGTTGATGCTCGGCCTCCCGCTTGGGACCATCCCGGTGTTGCTGGTATCGCTGCTGCTGGGAACGCCGATCCTCAGCCTGCTCGGTGCGGTCGGTGCGGCGCTTACGGTTGGGCTCAAGCGCGGCGGTTTGCTGCTGGCGCTGCTGATCCTGCCGCTCTACATCCCGGTACTGATCCTTGGCAGTGGTGCGCTGCAGGCGGCGCTGCAAGGCCTGCCGGCGGTCGGACACCTGCTCTGGCTGGCCAGCCTGACCGCGCTGGCCGTTACTCTTGCACCCTTTGCGATAGCCGCCGGGCTGAAGATCAGCGTCGGCGAATAGCGATACCAGATGGCCGGCATGTGCCGGTCGATGTAACGAATTTCGAGGCCTGATCCATCAGGGCCTCGCTGGACGACGAGTCATCCGATGAACTGGACATGGTTTCACAAGCTGGGCTCACCGAAGTGGTTCTACGAGATCAGCGGGCGCTGGTTGCCCTGGCTGGCCTGGGCAGCTGTGTTGCTGGTCAGCGTCGGTGTGGTCTGGGGCCTGGCGTTCGCACCCGAGGACTACCAGCAGGGCAACAGCTTCCGGATCATCTACATTCATGTCCCCGCCGCATTTCTGGCCCAGTCCATCTACGTGATGCTCGCCGTTGCCGGCGTGGTGGGACTGGTCTGGAAGATGAAGCTGGCTGACGTCGCGCTGCAGCAGGCGGCGCCGATCGGCGCGTGGATGACTTTCATCGCACTGCTCACCGGCGCGGTCTGGGGCAAACCGACCTGGGGCGCCTGGTGGGTGTGGGACGCGCGGCTGACCTCGATGCTGATCCTACTGTTCCTGTACTTCGGCATCATTGCGCTGGGCCAGGCAATCAGTAACCGTGACAGCGCGGCCAAGGCCTGTGCGGTGCTGGCGATCGTCGGCGTAGTGAATATCCCGATCATCAAGTACTCGGTGGAGTGGTGGAACACGCTGCACCAGCCGGCGACCTTCAAGGTGACCGAGAAACCGGCCATGCCGATGGAGATGTGGCTGCCGCTGCTGGTAATGGTGATCGGCTTCTATTGCTTCTTCACCGCGGTGCTGCTGATGCGCATGCGCTTGGAAGTCCTGCGCCGTGAGTCGCGTGCAAGCTGGGTGAAGAACGAGGTCAAGGCTCTGGTGGGAAATAACTCGTGAACTTTTCATCCTTCGCCGATTTCATCGCCATGGGCAATCATGGCGTGTACGTCTGGACCGCATACGGCATCAGCCTGGCGGTGCTGATTCTCAACGTTGCGCTGCCCGTACTGGCGCGTCGGCGTTACCTGCAAGATGAGGCGCGTCGTTTGCGCCGGGAGGAGTCGAAGTGAATCCGGTGCGCAAGAAGCGTCTTTTCATCGTACTGGCGATTCTCGCCGGTGTCGGTATCGCCGTGGCGCTGGCGTTGTCCGCCCTGCAGCAGAACATCAACCTGTTCTACACGCCGTCCCAGATCGCTGCCGGCGAAGCGCCGGAGGGAACCCGAATCCGCGCAGGCGGGCTGGTGGAAGAGGGTTCGGTCAAGCGCACCAATGATTCGCTCAGCGTCGCCTTCCGTGTCACCGATGGCGCCCAGGCGATCACCATCACCTATCAAGGCATCCTCCCGGATCTGTTCCGTGAAGGGCAGGGTATCGTCGCACTGGGCCGGGTCAACGCCGACGGCGTGCTGGTCGCCGACGAGGTCCTGGCCAAGCACGATGAGAACTACATGCCGCCGGAAGTGACCCAGGCGCTGGAGAAGAGCGGCATGATGAAGCATTACGAGGGCGGCAAGCAGGAGTACGCGAAATGATTCCGGAGCTCGGCCATCTGGCAATGATTCTGGCGCTGTGCCTGGCCGTGGTCCAGGCCACGCTGCCGCTGATCGGTGCCTGGCGCGGTGACCGGCAATGGATGGGCCTGGCGCAGCCGGCGGCCTGGGGTCAGTTCGCGTTTCTCGGTTTCTCCTTCGCCTGCCTGACCTACGCCTTCATGGTCGACGATTTCTCCGTCGCCTATGTGGCGCACAACTCCAACAGCGCCTTGCCCTGGTACTACAAGTTCAGTGCCGTGTGGGGTGCCCACGAAGGTTCGCTGCTGCTGTGGGCCTTCATTCTCGCCGGCTGGACCTTCGCGGTGGCGATCTTCTCCCGTCAGCTGCCGGAAGACATGTTGGCGCGCGTGCTCGGTGTGATGGGCCTGATCAGTATCGGCTTCCTGCTGTTCCTGATCGTCACCTCCAACCCGTTCGAGCGGTTGCTGCCGCAGGTGCCGATGGATGGCCGGGATCTCAACCCGCTACTGCAGGACTTCGGTCTGATCGTGCATCCCCCGATGCTCTACATGGGGTACGTCGGTTTCTCGGTTGCCTTCGCCTTCGCTATCGCCGCGCTGCTCGGCGGGCGTCTGGATGCCGCCTGGGCGCGCTGGTCCCGTCCATGGACGCTGGTGGCCTGGGCGTTCCTCGGTCTGGGCATCGCGCTGGGTTCCTGGTGGGCCTATTACGAGCTCGGCTGGGGTGGCTGGTGGTTCTGGGACCCGGTGGAAAATGCCTCGTTCATGCCCTGGCTGGTCGGTACCGCGTTGATCCACTCGCTGGCCGTTACGGAGAAACGCGGCGTCTTCAAGAGCTGGACGGTGCTGCTGGCGATCGCGGCCTTTTCGTTGAGCCTGCTCGGCACCTTCCTCGTCCGTTCCGGTGTACTCACTTCCGTTCACGCCTTCGCTACCGATCCCGAGCGCGGCGTGTTCATCCTGGTGTTCCTGCTGATGGTGGTCGGTGGCTCGCTGACCCTGTTCGCCCTGCGCGCGCCGGTGGTCAAGAGTCAGGTCGGCTTCGGCCTCTGGTCGCGCGAAACCCTGCTGCTGGTCAATAACCTGCTGCTCGTCGTGGCGACCGCGATGATCCTGCTGGGTACGCTGTATCCGCTGCTGCTGGATGCCCTGTCTGGCGCCAAGCTGTCGGTCGGGCCGCCGTACTTCAACGCCATGTTCGTGCCGTTGATGGCCGCGCTGATGCTTACGCTGGGTGTCGGGATCATGGTGCGCTGGAAGGACACGCCAGTGAAGTGGTTGCTCGGCATGCTCACGCCGGTGCTGATTACCAGCGTGGTACTCGGCGGGCTCGGCTCGCTGCTGTTCGGTGACTTCAACTGGGCCGTGCTGGCGGTATCCCTGCTGGCGGCATGGGTGGTCATCGCCAGCGTCCGCGATCTGCTCGACAAGACCCGCCACAAGGGCCTGTTGAAGGGGGCACGGAGCCTTGCACCGAGTTATTGGGGCATGCACCTGGCGCACCTGGGCCTCGCTGTCTGTGCGATCGGTGTGGTGTTGACCAGCCATCAGAGCTCCGAGCGTGACCTGCGCCTGGCGCCGGGCGAGTCGCTGTCGCTGGGTGGCTACGAGTTCGTCTTCGAGGGGGCGGTGCACCACGAGGGGCCGAACTTCACCTCGGACAAGGCCACCATCCGGGTTTTCGACGGTGACAAGCAGATCGCCACCCTGCATCCGGAGAAGCGCCTGTACACCGTGCAGCAGATGCCGATGACCGAGGCGGGCATCGACGCCGGCTTCACTCGCGACCTCTATGTGGCCCTCGGCGAGCCGCTGGGCGACGGTGCCTGGGCAGTGCGCGTGCATATCAAGCCGTTCGTGCGCTGGATCTGGTTGGGTGCGCTGATGATGGGTCTGGGCGGTGCCCTGGCCGCCTGTGATCGTCGTTATCGTGTCAAGGTAAAGACCCGCGTGCGCGAAGCATTGGGTATGGCGGCGCAAGGAGCCTGATGTGAAAAGACTGCTGATGTTGCTGCCACTGGCGATCTTTCTGGTGGTGGCAGTGTTCCTCTACCGGGGGCTTTTTCTCGATCCGTCCGAGCTGCCTTCGGCGCTGATCGGCAAGCCGCTGCCCGCGTTCTCGCTGCCCTCGGTGGAAGATGAGCAGCGCCTGATCACCGACGCAGATCTCAAGGGCAAACCCGCACTGGTCAACGTCTGGGCAACCTGGTGTGTTGCCTGCAAGGTCGAACACCCGGTACTCAATCGCCTGGCCGCGCAGGGCGTGGTCATCCATGGCGTCAACTACAAGGATGACAACGCAGCGGCGCAGAAATGGCTGAAGGAATTTCACGATCCCTACCAGCTGAACATTCGTGACGAGCGCGGCAGCCTGGGCCTGGACCTGGGCGTATATGGCGCGCCCGAGACCTTCCTGGTCGACAAGCAGGGCGTCATCCGTCACAAGTTCGTCGGCGTGATCGATGATCGTGTCTGGCGCGAGCAGCTCGCAGCGCTCTATCAGGAGTTGGTGGACGAATGAAACGATTGATCCACGCTGCGCTGCTGGGGCTGTTCCTGGTTTCCACGGCCCAGGCAGCGATCGACACCTACGAGTTTCGCGATGAGGCCGAACGCGAGCGCTACCGGACGCTGACCGAAGAGCTGCGTTGTCCGAAGTGCCAGAATCAGAACATCGCCGATTCCAACGCGCCCATCGCGATGGATCTGCGCCAGGAAATCTTCCGCATGCTGGAGGAGGGGCAGAGCAACGACCAGATCGTCGATTACCTGGTGGACCGTTATGGCGACTTCGTTCGTTACAACCCGCCGGTGAATGCGAAGACCCTGCTGCTCTGGTACGGCCCGGCGGGCCTGCTGGTGCTGGGCTTTGGTGTGCTGGCCGTGATCCTGGTACGTCGCCGCCGCGTCGAGAAGGCGCCTGCATCGAACACCCTTTCCGAGACCGAGCGCGAGCGTCTCGCCAAGCTGCTGGATAAAAAAGACTCATGACCGATTTCTGGATAGCCGCCAGCGCTCTGCTGCTGGTGGCGCTGGCCTTCCTGCTGCTCCCCATCCTGCGTGGTCGTCGTGCCCAGGCCGAAGAAGACCGTACGGCGCTCAACGTTGCGCTCTACGAGGAGCGCCTGGCTGAACTCACCGCCCAGCACGCGGCGGGAACACTGAGCGATGCCCAGCTCGAGGCGGGGCGTGCGGACGCGGCGCGCGAGTTGTTGGAAGACACCGAAAACAGCGACAGCCCCAAAATTGCCAAGTTGGGTCGTAGCGTGCCGCTTATCGCAGCCGTGCTGGTGCCCCTGGTGGGCTATGGGCTGTACATGCACTGGGGTGCCAGCGACAAGGTGCAGATGGCTCGTCAGTTCTCGGAACAGCCACGCACCGTCGAGGAAATGACGGCTCATCTCGAGCAGGCCGTGAAGGAGCAGCCCGATTCGGCCGAAGCCTGGTACTTCCTCGGGCGCACCTACATGAATCAGGAGCGCCCGTCCGATGCGGCCAAGGCATTCGCGCGCGTGGTAGAGCTTGCCGGACGCCAGCCCGAACTGCTTGGCCAGTGGGCTCAGGCGCAATACTTCGCCGGCGATCGGCAGTGGTCGGAACAGCTGCAGGCGCTTACCGATGAGGCGCTGCAGGCTGATCCGCAGGAACTGACCAGTCTCGGCCTGCTCGGTATCGCGGCATACGAGGAAGGTCGCTATCAGGATGCCGTGCGCTTCTGGGAGCAGCTGGTGGCTGCGTTGCCCGAGAACGATCCATCTCGCGAAGCCATCCGCGGCGGCATCGAACGCGCCAGGCAGCAGGTCGACGGCGGTTCCGGCAACGCTGAAGCAGGTGAGGCTCCGGCTGCGGCGAGCACGCAGGCCGCTGCGCTGCAAATCCAGGTGCAGCTGGATCCGAAGGTGGCGGAAACGGTGTCGCCCGAGGACAGTGTTTTCGTTTTTGCCCGGGCAGTGAACGGACCGCCGGTTCCGCTGGCGGCCAAGCGCCTGACGGTCGGTGATCTTCCGGCGACCGTCACGCTGAGCGACGCCGATGCGATGGTGCCGTCCCTCAAGATCTCCAGCGTCGAGCAGGTAACGGTGATGGCGCGGGTTTCTCGTACGGGTGACGCAACAAAGGGTGAGTGGATGGGTCAAAGCGAGGCGCTCGAGACTCGCGGTGATAAAAACGCCGTGCGGTTGACGATCGATCGCGCCGAGGCGCCCTGATCCCAGTAGAGGTGGAGATGAACCTGAAGCCAACAGCGAACCCGTTTGCTCCCGCGCGGATTGTTCTGCGGGCCGCGCTGATTGGTCTGACGCTGTTGCTCGGCGCCTGTGCTGGGAACCCGTACGATTCCGCACCGCAGGCACCGGCACCTGCACCGGTTCCGCGGGCACCGGAGCCCTCCGGTCCGGTCATCGCGCCACCGCCTATCAAGGCGCCACCGGCACCCAGGGCTCCAGCCACGCAGAGAAGCCATCCGCGCTACGCGCCGCCGCCGCACGTGGCGGCTCATTGGGACAATCGCCTGGGTGTCTATGTGGTGGAGGGGCGCGAGCTGTACTATCGCGAGCGCCTTTACTATCGCTGGGATGGCGACTGGTTCTGCGCGGCGCGCCCGGATGGCCCTTGGGAACCGGTTGCACCGCCCAGCGTGCCGCCGGGGTTGCGCGAACGCTACTGAGCTGCACGCCGAGGCAGTCTTTTTGCCGTTCGGTCTAAAGGCTGAGCGTCGATTGCCGATAAGGATTCAGCACCGTTGCTTTGCAACGTATCCGCTGGCTCGGCAAGACCGCCGCATCGGGCTCAGGCCCCGGAGTCGAACATGAATGCTTCCGTCAAGCGCCTAGAAGAAACCGGCACCGCACTGCGCGACGCGCTGACGCAGCAGGATTGGTCGGCCATCGGCATGCTCGACCGCGAGTGCCGCAGCGCTGTCGATGAGGCGATGCGCGAACATCAGCGTGATGATGGAGCTGTCCGACAACGTTTGCAGGAGCTGCTCGATCTCTATCGCGAACTGGTCATGACCTGCCAGATCGAACAGGCCAGGGTGGCAGGCGAACTGCGTCAGCTCAATCAGTCGCAGCAGGGCGCGAAGGTCTACCAGCTGTTCGGTTGAATGCCGAACGCAACATGCTTGTGTGCACCGTTCCCGACCGTCCTCGGCTCACCATGGGCCAGTCACGACCTCTCGCTTTTTATCATTACAAAGTATGTGGCATTATGTCGCCAGTGCCGCACTGGCGGTCATCTGTTTGACGCGTACTGCTTGGTAAATCCCTATCTTGTCCACGATCTTGCGCGCAACTGACGGGTTGAGCTGCCGGGCGTTTCACAACACTCTGGTTTTCGGCTCGTTCTTTGGTCGTTAATTCACGCCATAAATTTGACTCAGTTCATTTTTTCATTAATCTACGTTTCATCTGCCATGAAGTGTGATCGCCTTTATTTCCATGGATGCGAGCGCAGGCTTTCTTTCAGCCTCTAAAGAGCCCTATAAACAAGATGTGGCGTGAAACCAAGATTTTGTTGATAGATGATGATCGTGACCGTCGGCGGGATTTGACGGTCATTCTGAATTTTCTCAGTGAGGATCATCTGGCTTGCTCCAGCAGTGAATGGCAGGACGCTGTCGCCGGCCTCGAGTCCAGTCGAGTCGTGAATGGCGTCATGCTGGGGGATGTGACCACCAGGGGTGGCGCCATCGAGCTGATCAAGCAGATGAGCAAATGGGATGAGAACGTCCCGTTGATGCTGATTGGCGAGCCGGCACCGGCCGACTGGCCCGAGGAGATTCGACGCCGGGTCCTCACCAGCCTGGAAATGCCGCCCAGCTACAACAAGCTGCTCGACTCGCTGCACCGCGCGCAGATCTACCGTGAAATGTACGAGTCCAAGACGCGCGGCCGGCAGCGCGAACCCAATCTTTTCCGCAGCCTGGTTGGCACAAGCCGAGCGGTGCAGCATGTCCGTCAGATGATGGAGCAGGTCGCCGATACGGAGGCCAGCGTGCTGATCCTCGGCGAATCCGGTACCGGCAAGGAGGTGGTCGCGCGTAACCTGCACTACCATTCCAAGCGGCGCCAGGGGCCGTTCGTTCCAGTCAATTGCGGTGCTATCCCGGCGGAATTGCTCGAAAGCGAACTGTTCGGACACGAAAAAGGCGCCTTTACCGGCGCGATCACCGCGCGGGCAGGGCGCTTCGAGCTGGCCGAGGGCGGTACGCTGTTCCTCGACGAAATCGGCGACATGCCGTTACCCATGCAGGTCAAGCTTCTTCGTGTACTGCAGGAGCGCACATTCGAGCGCGTCGGCAGCAACCGCACGCAGAATGCCGATGTTCGGATCATTGCCGCGACCCACAAGGATCTGGAAAAGATGATCGAAGAGGGGACCTTCCGTGAGGACCTCTACTATCGCCTGAACGTCTTCCCGATCGAAATGGCGCCGCTGCGTGAGCGTGTGGAAGACATTCCACTGCTGATGAACGAGCTGATCTCGCGCATGGAGCACGAGAAGCGCGGCTCCATCAGGTTCAACTCGGCTGCCATCATGTCGCTCTGCCGGCACGACTGGCCAGGTAACGTTCGCGAATTGGCCAACCTCGTCGAACGCATGGCGATCATGCATCCTTACGGTGTGATCGGTGTAATGGAGCTGCCGAAGAAGTTCCGGCACGTTGATGATGACGACGAGCAGTACGCAACCAGTCTGCATGACGAGATGGAAGAGCGTGCCGCCATCAGCGCGCCGATGGTGGTGCCTGAGGCGCAGGCCATGCTCCCTGTCGAGGGGCTGGACCTGAAGGAGTACCTCGGCAACCTTGAGCAGGGGCTGATCCATCAGGCGCTCGAAGACGCCGGTGGTGTGGTTGCCCGTGCCGCGGAGCGGCTGCGCATCCGGCGGACCACGCTGGTGGAGAAAATGCGCAAATATGGAATGAACCGCCGCGACGACGAACTGGGCGAGTAATATTCGTGCATGACAAAGGCCACCTTCGGGTGGCCTTTTGCGTTTCTGGGACGCATCAGCGGATGACGCCGCGGGCATGAACCTTGCTGGTTTCACTTGACCGACCATCTTTTGACAGGCGCAAGTGAATCAGTGAATTTCGTCACCAGGCCGTCCATAGCGTCCTTTGAGCCCACCGATGCCGTGGACCTCACAGGCTCGCTCGAGCGTTTCCGAGAGCTTGCCGGGCAGCTGGGCGAGTCCGAGGGGCTTTTGCAGGCACACGTCGCTGAGCTCCGGGACCAGCTTGCCGAGGCGGGGGCGCAGCGTCGCCACGAGCTCGAGGAGAAGGAGCGGCTCGCTCAACGGCTGCGGAACGTGCTGGACCTGCTTCCGGGCGGCGTGATCGTCATCGATGGCCAAGGGGTGGTGCGCGACGCCAATCCTGTGGCCTTGGAGCTTCTGGGTGAGCCCCTGGTGGGTGTCAACTGGCGCGATGTCATCGTCCGCAGTTTCGCCCCGCGCAAGGATGATGGCCATGAGATTTCCCTGCGCAACGGACGCCGTCTGTCGATCGCCACTCGTTCCCTCAGCGGCGAGCCCGGCCAGTTGGTGCTGTTGACCGACCTTACCGAAACCCGGCGTCTGCAGGATCAGTTGGCGCGCCATGAGCGCTTGTCGTCCCTGGGGCGAATGGTGGCATCGCTAGCCCATCAGATTCGCACACCGCTTTCCACCGCGCTGCTGTATGCAAGCCACCTTGAGCAAGGTGGCCTGAGCGAGCAACAGCAGCAACGTTTCGCCGGCAGTCTGAAAGCGCGCCTGCACGAGCTGGAGCACCAGGTTCGCGACATGCTGGTGTTCGCCCGGGGCGATCTGCCGCTGAACGACCGCGTGACCCCGGCCGAGCTGCTGTCCGCTCTTCGCGCGGCGGCGGAGCCGAAACTGAGGGATGTCGCCGTGCGCTGGCAGAACGATGCGCAAGGCGGCGAGCTTCTTTGCAACCGCGACACACTGGTCGGCGCGCTGCTCAACCTTGTCGAGAACGCCTTGCAGGCCTGCAGTGGCGCATGTCGTTTGAAGATTCATCTGTATCGGCGTGATGCCACGCTGCACCTGTGCATCAGCGATAACGGCCGCGGCATAGAGGCTGGCATCCTGGGGCGGTTGGGCGAGCCGTTCTTCACTACCCGGGACAATGGAACCGGCCTCGGGCTTGCGGTCGCGAAGGCTGTCGCCCGTGCCCATCAAGGCGAGCTGCGCCTGCTTTCCCGGCCAGGTCGCGGCACTTGCGTCATCGTTGCGTTGCCGTTGATTCCTATCGTTCAGAGGGTCGTGTGAGCTGATGGCTGCGAAAGTACTGCTGGTCGAAGACGACCCATCCCTGCGAGAAGCACTGGGTATCACGCTCGAACTGGGCGGCTATGCACATCGAGCCGTCGACTGCGGCGAAGCCGCACTCATCGCACTGGAGCAGGAGCCTTTTGGTCTGGTCATCAGCGACGTGAACATGCCGGGTATGGATGGCCATGAGCTGCTAGCCTCGATTCGCAAACGTTATCCGCAGATTCCGGTGCTGCTGATGACGGCCTTTGGCGCCGTGGCGAAGGCGGTGGAGGCGATGCGTCAGGGGGCGGTCGATTACCTCGTCAAGCCTTTCGAGCCCGGCACGCTGCTCGAACTGCTGGGTCGCCACGTCAACGGCGCCCTCGGTCCGCTGGAGGCACAGGGTCCGGTCGCCTGCGAGCCGTCCAGCCAGCGGCTGCTGGATCTTGCTGCGCGCGTGGCGCAAAGCGACTCGACGGTGCTCATCTCCGGCGAATCGGGTACCGGCAAGGAAGTGCTGGCACGTTATATCCACCAGCGCTCGCCGCGTGGTGCAAAGCCGTTCATCGCCATCAACTGCGCCGCTATTCCGGACAACATGCTGGAGGCGACGCTGTTCGGTCACGAAAAGGGCGCCTTCACCGGGGCCATCGCCAGTCAGCCTGGCAAGTTCGAGCAGGCCGATGGCGGTACGCTGCTGCTCGACGAGATTTCCGAGATGCCGCTCGCGCTGCAGGCCAAGCTGTTGCGGGTGCTGCAGGAGCGCGAGGTGGAGCGGGTTGGCGGGCGAAGGTCGATTGCCCTGGATATCCGGGTGCTTGCGACCACCAACCGCGATCTGGCCGCTGAGGTGGCAGCCGGGCGCTTCCGCGAAGACCTGTTCTATCGATTGTCCGTTTTTCCCCTGGCCTGGCCGCCGCTGCGCGAGCGTCCGGCCGATATCCTGCCGCTGGCCGAGCGCCTGCTGGCGGGCCATGCCCGAAAGATGCGACAGGTACCGGCTCGGTTGTCGTCGGCGGCGCAACGCTGCCTGCTCGAACACGGCTGGCCGGGTAACGTGCGTGAACTGGACAATGCCATTCAGCGTGCGCTGATCCTTCAGCAGGGTGGTGTCATTCATCCCGAAGATCTCTGCCTGCTCGGCTCTGCTCGTGCTGTCGGTGCGCCGCTTGCCAGTAATCCAGCGCCACTGCCGAGTGAGGCCTCTGCCGCTGTTGGCGAAGTCGGTTCCGCTTTGGGTGATGATCTGCGGCGGCGCGAATTCCAGTTGATCATCGACACGCTGCGCGCCGAACGCGGGCGTCGTAAGGAGACCGCCGACCGGCTGGGCATCAGTGCGCGAACTTTGCGCTACAAGCTGGCACAGATGCGCGACGCCGGGGTCGATGTGGAAGCGTTGCTATACGCCAGCTGAGCCGGGGTCGCAATGGCTCTGCTAAGCTGCGGCTTTCATGCAGCGGAGGCGCGCAGGTGCACCAGAACTTCTGGCAAGAACGTTGGGCTCGCAACGAAATCGGTTTTCACCTCGAAGACGTGCATCCTGGCTTGCGCCGTCACTGGCCGCGGCTGGCTTTGCCCGAGGATGCAGCTGTGCTGGTGCCGCTGTGTGGCAAGAGCCTGGACCTGGCCTGGCTCGCAGGGCAGGGCCATCGCGTACTGGGGGTGGAGCTGAGCCAGAAAGCCGTCGAGGCGTTTTTCGCCGAGCAAGGACTGGAGGCGGAGATTTCGCAGGTCGGCGCATTCAAAGTCTATCGATCCGGCAGGCTTGAGATCCGTTGTGGCGATTTCTTTGCGCTGGCGGCGCCAGACGTTGCCGACTGCCGGGGCGTCTACGATCGCGCCGCGCTGATTGCGCTGCCGCCGGCGATGCGCCAGCGCTACGCCGCGTTGCTGACGAACATTCTGCCGGCCGGCTGCCAGCAATTGCTGGTTACGCTCGATTACGACCAGGCGGAAATGGATGGCCCGCCGTTCGCTGTCAGCCGGGCGGAAGTGAGCACGTTGTACGACGGCGCGTGGGACGTGCAGCAGCTGGAGGCCAAGGAAGTGCTGGAGCGCAATCCGAAGATGCGTGAGCGTGGGCTGCAGCGCCTGCAAGAACAGTTTTACCGGCTGCAACGGCGGGATTGACCGCCGTTGCAGCTCGCTGCGCTCAGCTGTCCGCCTGGAGTCTGCGGATAAAGGTGTCGGCCTCGTCGATGGCGCGCTGCATGTCCGCCATCAACTGGTCGACATTGCCTTGCAGCGTGCGGTACTCGCCATGCAGGGCGCTGATCGCGCGAGCATTGAGGTTGTGCTTGAGAAACAGCACCTGATCGCGCAGTACGCTGAGCACCGGCTCGATGCGTTGTTCGGCTGCCTTCATGCGTTGCAGCAGCGTCCGGTATTCGGCGCGGGTACGGCTCAGCTCCTTCGCGCTGGCAGCCTTCAGGCTGGCATTGCTGTACTGCTTCAGTTCGCTCTCCCATTCCTTGAAAAGCGCATTGGCGACGTCTTCCACCGCGTCGATGCGGGCCCGCACATCCCGGGCGCTGGCGACGCTCGCCTCGTACTGTCGGTTCAGTGCGTCATAGCGCTTCTCCAGGTCGCCGCCCTTGACCTCGACCACGCTGCGATAGCGCTCCAACGCATCCTTGAACTGCTCCTTGGCGGCTTGCTGCGAGTCGCGTGCGTCCTCCACCCGGTCGACCAGGATGTCACGCTTGTGGATGCCGGCTTTTTCCATTGCGGAGTAATAGGCACTCTGGCAGCCAACGAGGGCGAGCAGGGCGCAGCAGACGAAGATGAGGCGACGCATGGCGATTCCTTCTATGCGGAGTTGAATCTGCATAGACAAACGAAAAGGGCGACTTGCGTCGCCCCGGTACCACTCGGTCGATCTCAGCCACGCTGACGCAGGGCTTCGATGCGATCCTCCAGAGAGGGATGGGTCATGAACAGGCCGGCCATGCCGTGCTTGAGCGAGCCGTTGATGCCGAACGCCTTGAGCGAATCGGGCATGTGCACCGGCAGGCCCTGTTCGGCCCGCAGACGCTGCAGGGCGCCGATCATGGCGCCGGTGCCGGCCAGTTGCGCGCCGGCTTCGTCGGCGCGGTATTCACGCTTGCGCGAGAACCACATGACGATGATGCTGGCAAGGATGCCCAGTACCAGTTCGGCGAAGATCGTCGCGACGAAGTAGCCGATGCCATGGCCGTCCTCGTTCTTGAGGATCGCCTTGTCGACGAAGTTGCCGAAGATTCGTGCGAAGAACATGACGAAGGTGTTCACAACGCCCTGGATCAGCGCCAGGGTGACCATGTCGCCATTGGCCACGTGGCCGATTTCATGCGCCAGCACCGCGCGCACTTCATCCGGGGAGAAACGTTCGAGCAGGCCCTGGCTGACGGCTACCAGCGCGTCGTTGCGATTCCATCCGGTGGCGAAGGCGTTGGCCTCGTAGGCCGGGAAGATACCGACCTCGGGCATCTTGATACCGGCTTCGCGCGACAGTTGCTCGACGGTCTGCAGCAGCCACTGCTCATGGCGGGTGCGCGGCTGGCTGATGATCTCCGTGCGTGTGCTCATCTTCGCCATCCACTTGGAGATGAACAGCGAAATCAGCGATCCCGCAAAGCCGAACACCGCACAGAAGACCAGCAGGCTGCCATAGTTCTGGCCGGTGTAGCGATCGACCCCGAGCAGCTTCAGGGTGATGCTGGCGATGACCAGGACCGCAAGGTTGGTGGCCAGGAACAAGAAAATGCGCATCATGTTGCGGCAGACTCCAGGGTAGGATTTGAAGAACGATAGGCTATATAAGGTGCGCCCTTGAGCTATTCAACCGAGCGACTATTTCAAGCTATGTCGCTTGTGCGCCAAGGCTGGAGTGCAGCGGCGAGCCGGTGTCGTTTTCGAACAGCAAGCGGGCAAGATGGGCGATGCGCTCGCTGTGACCGCTTTTCAGTGCGTCGCGAAGCTGATGGGCGAGACTGGCCTGGATGCGCAGTACGCTGGGAGGCAGGCTGCGGTCGCCCGCCAGGTATCCGGGGACGGCGCGGGTCAGGCGAATGAAGCCCTTCTCGGTCAGCACGGCCTGGTCCAGTGCGAGGAACTGGATGGTGCTTTCGAAGCGCAGATAGCCTTCGTCGGCCAGCCAGAGCAGGGCGCCCAGGCAGCTCTGGTGGCGTTTGGAGGGCAGGCCGAACTCGTCCGGCTCTTCCCGGCCGACCAGGTCTTCCACATACAGCGCGATCTTCCGTGGAAACGCCTGATACAACGCGAGCAGACCGCCCGCGGCGTCCTTGTAGAAGTCGTCTATCTGCAGATCCATTCGGTTACTGCTGGTAGGTCTTGAGGAAGTTGCCGATGCGTCCGATCGCCTGCTCCAGGTCATCCACGCGCGGCAGGGTAACCACCCGGAAGTGATCCGGCCACGGCCAGTTGAATGCCGTGCCCTGGACAATCAGCAGTTTCTCGGAAAGCAGCAGGTCGAGCACGAACTTCTCGTCGTTGTGAATCGGGCAGATCTTCGGATCGATGCGCGGGAACGCATACAGCGCGCCCATGGGCTTGACGCAGCTGATGCCGGGAATGTCGTTGAGCAGCTCCCAGGTGCGGTTGCGCTGCTCGAGCAGCCGACCCGGCGGCAGGACCAGGTCATTGATGCTCTGATAGCCGCCCAGTGCCGTCTGAATCGCATGCTGCGACGGTACGTTGGCGCACAGGCGCATGTTGGCAAGGATATCCAGGCCTTCGATATAACTCTGGGCCTTGTGTTTGGGGCCGGAGATGGCCACCCAGCCGGAGCGGAAGCCGGCGACACGATAGGACTTGGACAAGCCGTTGAAGGTCAGGCAGAGCACGTCCGGTGCCAGCGAGGCGGTGGAGATATGCACCGCGCCGTCATAGAGAATCTTGTCGTAGATCTCGTCGGAGAACAGCACCAGCTTGTGCTGGCGAGCCAGCTCCACCATGCCTTCCAGGACTTCCTTCGGATAGACCGCGCCGGTGGGGTTGTTCGGGTTGATCAGGACCAGCGCCTTGGTGTTTGGCGTGATCTTGGCCTTGATGTCGGCCAGGTCGGGCCACCAGTTGGCCTGTTCGTCGCAGAGGTAATGCACCGGCTTGCCGCCGGCCAGGCTCACGGCGGCCGTCCAGAGCGGATAGTCCGGAGCGGGGATCAGCACTTCGTCGCCGTTGTTGAGCAACGCCTGCATGGACATCACGATCAGCTCGGACACGCCGTTGCCGAGATAGATGTCCTCGATGCCGATGCCTTCCACCTGCTTTTGCTGGTAGTACTGCATGATCGCCTTGCGGGCGCTGAACAGGCCTTTCGAGTCGCTGTAGCCCTGGGCAGTCGGCAGGTTGCGGATCACGTCCTGGAGAATTTCCTCCGGAGCTTCGAAACCGAACGGCGCCGGGTTGCCGATGTTCAGCTTGAGGATGCGATGGCCTTCCTCTTCCAGGCGTTTGGCGTGCTTGAGCACTGGCCCACGGATGTCGTAACAGACATTGGCGAGCTTGTTCGATTTGCTGACCTGCATGATCCTGAGTGTCCCGAAGTGAAAACGTGCCAGTTCCGGAAATGGCTGGTCACGTTTGGCATGAACCCGGGCGCCTTGGCAGTCGGAAACCCCGCTGCCAGACTAGGCGTCGAAGAGGGAGGCATGATACGTGCGGCCCGACCACCGGAAAAGGTACAGATCGGCCTTTTTTATATAGCGTGCTGTTGCGCTTCGTGTGCGTTCCAAACAACCGGTGCGCCATGTCGTGGCCATGGGACGAAACGCGAACAGACCCCGAGGAGGCTACCGATGGACAAGCTGGAAAAACCGCTCGACGCCTGGCGTGAGGAGCTGTCCGATGAGCAGTTCCAGATCTGCCGGCTCGGCGCCACCGAGCGCCCCTTCACCGGCAAGTACAACGACACCCGGACGCCGGGCGTCTACCATTGCGTCTGCTGTGATGCGCCACTGTTCGATGCCGATGCCAAGTTCGACTCCGGCTGTGGCTGGCCCAGCTATTTCCAGCCGGTAAGCGATACGGCGATCGCCAGCCTGGATGACTTCAGTCATGGCATGCACCGGATCGAGGTCAGGTGCGCTCGCTGCGACGCCCACCTGGGGCATGTGTTCCCCGATGGCCCTAAACCGACCGGTCTGCGCTATTGCATCAATTCGGCCTCGCTCGACTTGAAGCCCCGCGAAGTCTGAGCCGCAAGGAACCAGCATGCGCGATCCTTTGTTAGATATTCCCTGCGTCACCATCGACGGCGAGCACAAGACGCTCGCCGATTTCGATGCCAAGGTGCTGCTCGTGGTGAACACCGCCAGCCAATGTGGTTTCACGCCCCAGTACAAGGGATTGGAGGAGCTCTGGCAGCGCTACGGCGAGCGTGGCCTGGTCGTGCTCGGTTTTCCGTGCAACCAGTTCGGCGGACAGGAGCCGGATAGCGAGGCGCAGATCGCCACCTTCTGCGAGCGTCGGTTCGGCGTGTCCTTCCCGTTGTTCGCCAAGGTCGAGGTCAATGGCGGCGACGCCCATCCGCTGTTCATCGAGCTGAAGAAGCGCGCGCCCGGCGTGCTGGGCAGCAAGGCGATCAAGTGGAATTTCACCAAGTTCCTCATCGCCGATCAGGGGCGCACGGTGCGGCGCTATTCCTCGCGTACCGCGCCGCAGGCGCTGGCGGCGGATATCGAGGCGCTGCTCTGAACCACGAGCGGCGCGGGATCGATAGCTTTTGCAGGCGTTGATGTCTGGTCCGGCTTCGGCCGGACTTTTTCTGTTTTGGAGTCAATCATGGATGTCGAGTTGAAAGCCTTCCTGCAGCGTGCCGAAGGCCTGTTGGCGCGTATCGAGCCGTTGCTGCCCGCGCAGCCGCCCGTTATTGATTGGGAGCATACGCTGGCGGCGCGCTGGCAGCGTGACGGCCGAAGCGGCTATCTGGCGCCGCTCGAGGTCAATCTCGATCTGCGTCTGGACGACCTGATCGGCATCGACCGACAGCGTGATCTGCTGGCTGCCAATACCCAGCAGTTCGTCGATGGCCTGCCCGCCAATCACGTCTTGCTCTGGGGCGCCCGTGGTACTGGAAAATCGTCGCTGATTCGCGCTCTGTTGGCCGAGTACGCCGGCCGTGGGCTGCGCCTGATCGAGATCGAGCGCGACCATCTGGCGGATCTGCCGCGCGTTGTGGAGCTGCTGTCAGGGCAGCGTCAGGCCTTCGTGCTGTTCTGCGACGACCTGTCCTTCGAGGCCGGCGAGGGTGACTACCGGGTGCTCAAGAGTGTGCTCGACGGTTCCCTGGAGCGTGCGCCGGAGAACGTGCTGCTGTATGCCACGTCGAACCGCCGTCACCTGGTGCCGGAGCGCCAGAGCGACAACGAGAACTGGCAGATGGTGGACGGCGAGCTGCATCCGAACGAGGCGGTTGAGGACAAGATTGCCTTGTCCGATCGTTTCGGCCTCTGGTTGTCGTTCTATCCCTTCAGCCAGCAGCACTACCTCAGTGTGGTGCGCCACTGGATCGATTCGCTGGCAGGCAAGGCGCGCCTGCAATGGGATTGGGACGAAGCGCTGGAAAAGGACGCGATTCGCTGGGCCACCGGACGCGGCAATCGCAATGGGCGCTGCGCATATCAGTACGCCCGTCAGTGGGTGGGCGCACGTTTGCTCGACGCGCGGCGCTAACCGACGTTGGAAGCTTGTCGAGCCCGCTGCAGCTGTTGCGGCGGGCCCGATGTCGGCCGACCCTAGACGGTAGCGGCCTTGCCCATCTCCTGCAGCTTGGCATTCATGCGTTGCTCGCCCGGCAGCAGGCTTTCGATGGCGGGGCGCGCCAGCATGCGCGCATGGTGTGCAGCCAGCCCCGGCCAGCGCTGGGCATCGAGCTGTTCGCCGCCGTGGCTCATGTTGATCAGCTGACAGGTCACGGCGATGTCCGCCATGGATAACCGGTCGCAGACGAAGAAAGCGTTGTCGCCGAGCTGCTGCTCGAGGTAGTCGAAATGAGGCGGCAGCTTCTGCTGCATCGCTGTCTGCACCGCCTCTTCGTTGCACGGCTGGCCGGAGGTCGGCTTGAGAATTCGGTTGCGAAACACGGTGAAGGTGGTCAACGGTGCCAGCTCGTAGTCCGCGTATTTCTCGAGCCAGCGCACTTGGCCGCGCGCCTGGGCGCTGTCGCCGTACAGGGGCGGCGTGGCGGGATAGGCTTCTTCGAGGTACTGGCAGATCACGCTGGAGTCGGCGAGGGTGCAGTCACCATCCTTGAGCGCGGGAATACGTCCCAGCGGGTTGATGGCGTAGTACCAGTCTGGCGGGGTGAAGGGCATCACCGTTTCAAGCTGATAGTCGAGTCCCTTTTCCTGCAGGCACAGCCGTACCTTGCGGACGAAGGGGGAGAGGGGCACGCCGTACAGGGTCACAGACATCATCGTCCTCCGCGGTGGATTCGTTCTTGTTATGAGCTGTCGCCGGTGATGCGATCAGTAGACGTTGTTCTTCTTCCAGAGGTCGTCGTCGTCGAATGCCTTCATGCCTTCGGCCAGCTCGCTCGACTCGTCGGCCTTGGGCACCTCGTTCTTCAGCACCAGTGCGTTGGCATGCTCCAGCAGGGCCTCCAGCTGTTTCAGTTGAGCCTGGTAAGGCGCCGGTGCCGGCTGCCGTCGAATGTGCTGGACGCCTCGTTCGAAGGCCAGGCGTGCACGCTGCGGCTGGTTCTGCTGCAACGCCTGCTTGCCCAGGTTGGTGAAGAACTCGATGTGCAGGATGGCCAGCATCCGCTGGATATCCTGTACCCAGCGCTTGGCCTCGGCTTGTTCCAGGAGGCCTTCCTTAGTGGCGCGCACGATCTGGGCGTGGAGATCCTCGAGCATGAAGCGGCTCTCCTTGGCCTGGGCCTCGGTGAGGATCTGCCGGGGCGGATTGCGCACTTCGATCGCCTCACCCTTCGCTACGTCTGCGCGCAATGTCTGAAGGCGGGCCGCCAGTTTGTCGTTGCCCTTGTCCAGCGGCTGCAGGCGCTCGCTGAGCGCCAGCTCGAGGCGGGTGAGCAACAGCTTCAGGGCCGGGGTCATCATCTGCCCGGGCAGGCCGTCAGAAAGATCGGCGCAGCGGCGGCAGCGGTCGGTCAGCTCGGCGCGCTTGCGGGCCTTTTCCAGATTGCCTTTTTCGACGATCTGTATGGAGTAGACGATGATGACCAGAACGAGCAAACCGGCCAGGATCAATCCCGTGATCATTAGTGGGGACACTTGACTACCTCTCGAGCCGCTGGCTTTTCGTCTGAGTGTAGTGGCTTGATGATGTGGCCGATAGCTCCAGCTGCCGCACGGTGATGTTGCGAAAATTTTTTTAAAACTATGCTTGACGACCTTCGGAGGCCTCCATAGAATGCGCGCCACTTGCAGCGTGAAGCGCCAAACAGAGCGCTGCAAGCCGGAAGTAAGCTGTAGTTTCCGGGCAGCGTCCCCTTCGTCTAGTGGCCTAGGACACCGCCCTTTCACGGCGGTAACAGGGGTTCGAGTCCCCTAGGGGACGCCACTTTTTGTTGTAGATAAGCGGGAATAGCTCAGTTGGTAGAGCACGACCTTGCCAAGGTCGGGGTCGCGAGTTCGAGTCTCGTTTCCCGCTCCAAATTCTCTTCGCGGCTTCTCCAGGCTTGCGAGGAATCAAAAAAGCGACCTAAGGGTCGCTTTTTTCGTTTTGCGTTCTCGACATTCACCGGGATAGTGTCAACGGTTCGCTACGGCCCAGGCCGGCGTGCTCGCCGAGGCTTGCGGTATCGATCGGTCGACAGCGGCTTGCTTCAGGTGTACTTGGTGAAAATGCTGCGCACGCGTTCCAAGGTCTCGCCGGTATCCTGGGTCTGATCCTGCAGCGCTTCCTCGATCAGGCACGTCAGCATCAGCCGGTAGGCCTTGTCCAACGCACTGCGCGCAGCGGAGAACTGCTGTGCGATCGCTTCACAATCCTCCCCGCGTCTGATCATCGCCTGAATGCCGCGCACCTGCCCCTCGACTCGCGCGAGCCGTTTCAGCATGGCCTGCTGCTGAGTCTGCAGTTCCGCGGATTCAGCGGCAGTGGTCTGGTCATTCATGCGTTTACCTCAAGATCACGAAAGAAGAACTGGCGGGTGTTCCGGTCGCCTGGCCGAGTGGCCTGTATACGGGTAGGGGCATGCTAACGATGACCGCGAGCACGGCCAACTTCTTTCGCTGACGGCTTGCCTTACATTATATAAAAAAATATATTGTTTTCATCTTAACCGTACTGGTGACCGTCTCATGACGCCCGAGCTGGACATCGAACAGCTGCGAGCCAATGCAGCCTCCGCCGGCGCCTTGCTCAAGGCCCTGGCCAACCCGGATCGCCTGCTGCTGCTCTGTCAGCTGTCGCAAGGCGAGCGCAACGTTTCCGAGCTGGAACAGCTGCTGGGTATCCAGCAGCCCACATTGTCACAGCAACTGGCTGTGTTGCGGCGCGAGGGGCTCGTTGCGACTCGCCGTGAAGGCAAGCAGATCCACTACCGAATCAGCAGCCCTGAGGCGCTGGCGGTGATCACGACCCTGTATCAGCTGTTCTGCGAGAGAGGTCAGGCATGACGATCGATTGGATCAATTTCACGCCCTGGACGGCGCTGGCCGGTGGCGTCCTGATTGGCGCGGCTGCCGGCCTGTTCGTCGTGCTCAACGGGCGTATCGCCGGAATAAGCGGTTTGCTTGCGAGCCTGCTCGAACGAGGTGCCGAAGGGCGCGGAGAGAAAGCGCTGTTTCTTCTCGGCATCCTGTTAGCGCCACTGTGCTGGTTGCTGATGGCCGAGTTACCCGCTGCGGAATTCCAGACCAATTGGCTGGGGCTGCTGGCTGCCGGGCTGCTGGTGGGTATCGGCACCCGCTACGGTTCCGGCTGCACCAGTGGTCATGGGGTCTGCGGGATCTCGCGACTGGCGCCGCGCTCCGTCGTCGCCACCTTGGCGTTCATGGCTGCTGGCTTCGCCACGGTCTTTGTGCTGCGTCATCTGCTGGGAGGTTGAACATGCGCAAGTTGACGTCATTCGCCGCCGGGCTGCTGTTCGGGATGGGGCTGCTCCTCTCCGGCATGACCAATCCGGCCAAGGTCATCGGTTTTCTCGATCTCGCCGGTGCCTGGGATCCCTCGCTGGCGCTGGTGATGGTCGGTGCCATCGCGACGGCAGTGCTGCCTTTTACCTGGGCGAAGGCGCGCACCCGTTCGCTGCTCGACGCGCCGATGCAGTTGCCGGCCAAGCGGGAGCTGGATGGTCGCCTGATCGGGGGCAGTCTGTTGTTCGGGGTGGGGTGGGGCGTCGCCGGGATCTGCCCCGGGCCATCTATCGCGATGCTGTTGGGCGGGCACTGGCAGGTCGTTGTGTTCGTGTTCGCCATGCTCGCTGGAATGCTGTTGTTCTCTGCGCTGGAACGCCGGCGCGCTTGCTGACCGGGAGGTCATTATGAAAGCCAATGTTGGAACCATTGATCGGACACTGCGCATCATCGTCGGCCTGGCGCTGATCGCCTTGAGCCTGACCGGCGTGATCGGCGTCTGGGGCTGGATCGGCGTGCTGCCGCTGGCCACGGGTATTTTCCGTTTCTGTCCGGCTTACGCGCTGCTCGGCATCAAGACGTGCAAGAGCTGCAGCGCCAAATCCTGACGTGCGTTTGAAAAGAGGCCGACTATCATGTCGGCCTCTTCTTTTTTATCGAGGGTGCCGAGCTAGTCGAAGCTCGGCAGGCTCGGCTTGACGACGGGCTTGTGCGCGGCGGTCCAGGCATCGAAACCACCGGCGATCGATTTCACCTGCAAATAACCCATGTCCTGCAGCGCTACTGCCGCCAGGGCAGCACGTCCGCTGGTCTTGCAGTAGAGGACGATGTTCATGTCCCGCGCGGCGAGTTCCGGGGTGGCGCTCAGCTTGAATTCCAAAACGCCCCGGGGAATGTTCAGCGCACCGTTTATATGGCCTTCGCGGTACTCGTCCGCCTCGCGGACATCGATCAGCACATCCGCTGCCTGAATCGCCGCCTCGGCGTCAGCGAGCGGTATTTCCTGGATGTGGCGCCGGGCCTGTTCGACGAGTTCGTGTGCGTTCTTCATCCTGCGTTCTCCTTGATGCTGGCAAAGCGTTCACGCGGCCGTTCGAGTGCGTGAAAGGTGGTATCCGGGTCCAGTGCAAGCAGCGCCTCGTACTGGCTGATGAAAACCTGGCCGCCGAAGTGAGAGAGGAAATCGCTGTGGCGCAGTCGATCCATGACCGGTCCTTTGACTTCGGACAGATGCATCTGGATGCCGGCGGCGTGCAGTCGTGCCGTGATGGCCTCTAGGCTCTCCAGCGCGCTGGCGTCGATGAGGTTGACGCCGGGACACATCAGCACCAGGTGTTCGGCCTGCGGATAACGGCCGATCAGCTCGGCGATGCGGTCTTCGAGAAAGCGCGCGTTGGGAAAATAGAGGCTTTCGTCGACCCGTACCGAGAGGACGCGGGGGCTCTGCACCACGGCGAAACGCTCGACGTTGCGGAAATGTTCGCTGCCCGGCAGCTGCCCGACCACGGCGATATGTGGCTGGCTGGTGCGCCAGAGAAAGAGCAACAGCGACAGGCCGACACCCAGGAGAATGCCGCTCTCCACACCAATCAGCAGCACGCCGAGCATGGTTGCCACCATAGCGGCGGCGTCCTGTCGGGAGTAGCGCCATGTGCGCCTGAGTGCGGAGAGGTCCACCAGGCTGAGCACGGCGACGATGATCGTCGCGGCCAGCACTGCGTGAGGCAGGTTGTGGAATAGCGGAGTGAACAGCAGCACGGTAATGCCGATGCCCAGGGCGGTGAGGGCGCCGGCCAGCGGTGTCTGCGCGCCGGCGTCGAAATTGACCACCGAGCGGGCGAAACCGCCGGTCACCGGAAAGCCGCCACTGAGGGCCGCGGCGACATTGGCGCCGCCGAGCGCAACCAGTTCCTGATTGGGCTCGATGCGTTCGCGACGCTTGGCTGCCAAGGTTTGCGCCACCGACACCGACTCGACGAAGCCGACCAGGCTGATCAGCACCGCCGCAGGTAACAGCCGCAGAATCAGTGCCGGCTCCAGCAGTGGCAGACTCAGCGAGGGCAGTCCGCGCGGTACTTCGCCGACGACCCGCACGCCGGCATCGGCAAGCCCGAAGGCGCTGACCGCCGCGATGGCCAGTAGCAGGGCGGCGACCGGGCCGATTTTGGTCAGCGTGCCGGCAATATGCGCGCTCATGCCCAGATGCTGCAGCCAGGTGGAGAGCCGGCTGCGGACCAGATAGAGGAATAGCAGGCTGCTGCCACCGATGGCGAGCGTCGGCAGATGCGCCCCAGGCAGCGCCCTGAGCAGCGCGGCAAGCAGCTGCACGGCGTTCTCGCCGTCGATCGAGATGCCGAGGATGTGCTTGAGCTGGCCGAGGGCGATGAGAATGCCCGACGCGCTGATGAAGCCGGAAATCACCGGATGGCTGAGGAAGTTCGCCAGGAAGCCCAGGCGCAGCACCGCCATGAGCAGCAGCACCGCGCCGGAAAGCAGCGCCAGCAACATGGCCGCTGCGGCGTATTCCGTGCTGCCCGGGGCGAACAGCGGCCCGAGAGTGGCGGCGGTCATCAGCGAAACCACCGCTACCGGGCCGACCGCCAGGGTGCGGCTGGTGCCGAACAGCGTATAGGCGATCAGTGGCAGCATGCTGGCGTACAGGCCGGTCACCGGCGGCAGGCCGGCGAGCATGGCGTAGGCCAGGCTCTGCGGGATCAGCATCAATGTCACGATCAGTGCGGCCAGACTGTCCTTCGTCGCGGCCGCGCGATCGTAGTGCCTGGCCCACGCCAGCATGGGTAGATAGCGGGCCAGGCGCTGCTTCATCCCTTCTTCTCCTGGGTGAAGTCGCAGGCGTTGCGTGCCTCGGTCGAGCGCGGTTCGAAGTCCAGATGCTTCGGTTCGGCCAGCCACTCATGCCCCTTGAGCATCATGTCGAAGTAGATCGAGGGCATCCATTGCGTCTTCAGCTTCCAGGCCAGCCGCCGCGGCACCTTCGGGTCGAGGGGGAAGGTCGGCAGCAGCTTTCCGCGGTAGCCGAACTCGGCGAGGATCACCTTGCCGTACTCCACGGTCAGCGGGCAGGAACCGTAGCCGTCGTAGAGCGCCCGCGGGCCGCTGCCCTTGAGTACGCTCAACACGTTCTCGGCGACCACCGGTGCCTGCTTGCGTACCGCCGCGGCGGTCTTCGCGTTGGGGGCGGAGCAGACGTCGCCAAGGCTGAAGATATTGCCGAAGCGCGGATGCCGTAGCGTCTCGTGCTCGGCCTCGAACCAGCCGTCGGCGTTGGCCAGGGCGCTGTGGCGGATGAAGTCCGGTGCGTGCTGCGGCGGCACCAGGTGCAGCAGATCGAAGTCCCGCTCCACCGTGCTGTGCTGTCCGGCGCCGTCGGTGACCTTGAACCAGGCCTTGTGCGCGGGCCCGTCCACCGCCACCAGGGAGTGGTTGAAGTTCAGTCGGGCACCGTAGCGTTCGACGTACTGCATCAGCGCGGGTACGAAGTCGGCAACGCCGAACAGCACTGCACCGGCCGAGCAGAAGTCGACCTCGATATCCTTCAGTACGCCGTGCTGGCGCCAGTGATCGCAGGACAGGTACATGGCCTTCTGCGGTGCGCCGGCACACTTGATCGGCATGGGTGGCTGGGTGAACAGCGCCTTGCCGCCGCGCAGGTTCTGCACCAGCTGCCAGGTGTAGGGTGCGAGCTCGAAGGCGTAGTTGGAGGTCACGCCGAACTTGCCGAGGCTGTCGCGGGCGCCTTCGATGGCGTCCCAGTCGAGGCTCAGGCCCGGGCAAACCACCAGGGCACGATAGCCGATGCGGCTGCCGTCCTCGAGGACCACCTGCTGGTGCTCGGGTTCGAAGGCCTCTGCGGCTGCGCGAATCCACTGTGCCCTGGACGGAATGCAGCGGCTCATCGCGCGCTCGGTATTGGCACGGTCGAACACGCCGGCCCCCACCAGCGTCCAGCCGGGCTGGTAGTAGTGCTGGTCACGCGGTTCGATGAGGGCGATGCGCAGTTCGGGGTCGCGCTTGAGCAGGCTGGCAGTCACTGCGCAGCCGGCCGCGCCAGCGCCGATCACCAGAACGTCGTAACGCGGTGTGGCGGCAAAGGTCGAGGCGGCGGGAAGCGGCTGGTCGATGATCGACTGCCAGTACTGCTGCATGCGCGGCAGCAGGCCGCTGAGGTCGTAGCTGGCCTGCTGGGCAGTTTGCAGCAGCACCTGTGGGTCGAGATGGTGTGCCTCGGCCAGCGCCCAGAGTGAGGCCGAACGGGTACCGGTGCGGCAGAAGGCCACGGCCGGGCCCTTGATCCGTTCCAGCAGTGCTCGGAAGGCCGCAACGTCAGCTTCGGTGATCTGTCCGGATACCACCGGGAGATGGTGATACTCCAGGCCGGACGCCTCGGCAGCGGCGCGCATGGCCTCGCTCGACGGCTGGTTCTCGCCCTCATTGTCCGGACGGTTGTTGATGACGCAGCGGAAGCCATTGCTGGCCAGCAGTGCCATGTCGGTCGGTTGCAGCTGGGCCGCGACGGAGAGAAAAGGGGTCAGTCGTTTTATTGTTTGCATGTCGACGTCCTCCGCATTCGGGGGTTACAGCACGTCCAGGGGAATCTTCAGGTAGCGCGTCCCGTTGCTTTCGGGCTCGGGCAGTTCGCCGCCGCGCATGTTGATCTGCACCGACGGCAGGATCAGGGTGGGCATGCCCAGCGTGGCATCGCGTGTGGTGCGCATGGCGACGAACTGCTCCTCGCTGATACCGCTGTGGATATGCACGTTGTGCTCGCGCTCGGCGGCGATGGTGGTCTCGTAGAGAAACTCCTCGCGCCCGGGCGCCTTGTAGTCATGGCACATGAACACCCGGGTCTCGCCTGGCAGCGTGAACAGCTTCTGGATCGACTGGTACAGGGTGCGCGCGTCGCCGCCGGGAAAATCGCAGCGGGCGGTGCCGTAGTCGGGCATGAACAGGGTGTCACCGACGAAGGCGGCGTCACCGATGACGTAGGTCATGCAGGCCGGGGTGTGGCCCGGGGTGTGGAGGGCGCGGGCCTGCACGTTGCCGACCTGGAAGCGGTCGCCGTCGTGGAACAGGTGATCGAACTGACGGCCATCGGTGGCGAACCCGCTGCCTGCGTTGAACAGCTTGCCGAAGGTGTCCTGCACCACGGTGATGCGATCACCGATCGCCAGCTTGCCGCCCAGTTGCTGCTTGAGGTAGGGCGCCGCGCTCAGATGGTCGGCGTGCACATGGGTTTCCAGCAGCCACTGCACCCGCAGGTCCTGGTTGCGCACGTAGTCGACCAGGCGCTGCGCGCTTGCATGGGAGGTGCGGCCGGATGCCGGGTCGTAGTCCAGCACCGAGTCGATCACCGCACACTGGCGCGTTTCCGGGTCGCTGACCACGTAGCTGTAGGTAAAGGTCGCGGGATCGAAGAAGGCTTCGACGTGGGCATTCATGGCGCGGGGCTCCTCTTCAGATTAAATACCGGTGGGGGTATATGTCCGGAGAGATCTTAGCCCTGAATTAGGTTATATGCTTAGATTTATTGGTTATTAGTGTAGGCCGCGAAATTCGTCCGGACGACCCGGCACAACGGCTCGCTGGGGCTGCCGCTGAGTTCAGCTTGCAAGCGGGTTGGTGGCATCGCTGACGATGCGGCCGTCGACCAGCTGGATGGTGCGCTCGCAGTCTGCGGCGAGTCGCGGATCGTGAGAGACAACCAGGATGGCGCAGCCGAACTGGGCGTTCAGGCGGTGGAACAGCTCGAACACGCTTTGCGCGGTGCGCGTATCGAGATTGCCGGTCGGCTCGTCTGCCAGCAGCAGCGGTGGACGGGTCACCAGCGCACGGGCAATGGCGACCCGCTGCTGCTGGCCACCAGAGATCTGCGTGGGTTTCTTGTCGGCGAACGGGCCGAGGCCGACCTCCTCGAGCAGGGCGCGGGCCAGGTCGGTCTCCGCCCGGGAGGGTTTGCCGTGGCGGATCATCAGCGGCATCAGCACGTTCTCCAGCACGCTGAACGCCGAGATCAGGTGATGGAACTGAAACACGAAGCCGATCGCCTGATTGCGCAGCTGCGTGCGCGCTTCGTCGTCGCTGTCGCGTGTCGCCTGGCCGAGTACATACAGCTCGCCGGAGCTGGGCGTATCCAGCAGGCCGATCAGGTTCAGCAGAGTGCTCTTGCCGGAGCCGGACGGGCCGACCAGCGCGGCCAGCTCGCCGCGCCGAAGCTGCAGGTCGATGCCGTGCAGCACTTCGCTCTCCAGGGGTGTGCCGATGTTGAAGGCCTTGCGCACCCGTTCCAGGCGCAGGACTTCCTCGGCAGGGGCCATTGGTGCGCGTTCACACATAGCGGATCGCCACCGCCGGGTCGTAACGCGCCGCACGTCGCGCGGGCATCGCCGCCGCCAGCACGCCGGTGACCGTCGCCACCAGCATGGCCAGCGGCACCAGCGTGGGGTCGACCGGAATGATGAACAGCCGCGGGCCGAACAGGTTGAACACCTGCACCAGTCCCCAGCCGACCAGCCCGCCGCAGGCCGAGCCGAGCAGCCCGAGCAGCCCGCCCTGCAGCAGGAATACGCGCAGGATCTGCCCGCGCGGGCTGCCCATGGCGCGCAGGATGCCGATCTCGCGGGTACGCTGGACCACACTCACGGCCAGTACGCTGGCGATGCCGAAGGCCACCGAGATGGCGACGAACACACGGATCATCTCGGTGGTCATGCTTTGCGAGCTGAGCGCGTTGAGCAGCTGGCCGTTGGTTTCCATCCAGCTTTCGGCGCGTAACCCGGTCAGGCGCGCCAGGCGCCTGGCAACTTCGTCGGCCTGGAAGATTTCGGCGACCGTGGTATCGATCACTGTCACGCCGCCGGGCAGGTCGAGCAGCGTTTGCGCCTGCTTGAGGTCGAGATAGACGTAGCGCGCGTCCAACTCGCGCACGCCCAGCTCGAAGATGCCGGCGATGTCGACGACCGCTTCGCGGCCTTCGCCGGCATCCAGGCGCAGCTTGTCGCCGATGCCCAGGCCGAGGTCGCGGGCCAGCTCCTTGCCGATCACTGCGTTGCCCGCACCCACCAGGAAGCGGCCGGCGATCAGGTCGTCGGCCAGCGGGATGATGCGCTGATAACGCGGTGGATCGATGCCCAGCAGCGCCACGGACGCGCGGGCGACGCCGCGCCGGGCGACGCCGCGCCGGGCGATGGCCGGGCCGCTGATCACCGGCGACACCGCGAGAATCTGCGCGTCCTGGTCGAGGACGTCACGCACGTCCTGCCAGTTGATGATCGAACGCAGACGCTGGGCGCGCGGGCTTTCCAATACCAGCGACCAACTGTCGGCGGCGGCTGGAAGCGTGCGGTTGACCTCGTCCGGGGGCAGGATGCGGATGTGGGCCTGGGTGCCGAGGGTTCGTTGGATGACGTTGGCCTGCAAGCCGGTGATCAGGGCGGTAATGAAGACGATCACCGCCGAACCGACGGCGATGCCGAAGGTGATCAGCAGTGTCTGCATGCGGTTGTCCAGCAGGAAGCGCAGGGCGATCTTCCATTCGGTCCACAGCGAGTCGGCCAGGCGCATGCGCTCAGTCCTGGCTGCCGCTGGGGATGGGTTGTATGCGCGGCCGCACGCGCTGGCCTTCTTCGGCGTCGCCGATCAGCACCAGATCGCCGGCCGCCAGCCCCTCGCTGATCTCGCTGAGCGCCGTGCCCAGCATTCCCAGTCGCACACCGACGCGCTCGACCACACCATCGCGCACCCGTAGCACCTGGGCGCGCGTCCCGTCGCGGGCGCGCAGTGCATCATTGGGCAGCACCAGTGCCTGGTCGCGCCGGCCTGTCTCGATGTTCACCGACACCGTCATGCCCTAGCGGAGAAAGGCGGCCGGCTCCTGCAGGTCCAGATGGACATCGATGGTGCCGCGCGCCGTGTCCACGCTCGGTGCGATGAAGCTCACCTTCGCCGTCAGCACGCGGTCCGGATAGGCGCCGGCGATGATCCGGGCGCTCTGCCCGTGCTCGATCGGCGCCAGGCTCTTCTCGTCGAGGGGCAGGAGGATTTCGCTGCTGCCGGAGCGGGCGATGGTCAGCAGTGTGCGGCCCGGCTGAATCAGGTCGCCCGGCTCGACGTCGCGCGACTGCACGATGCCATCGACCTGGGCGTGAATACGGGTTCGTGCCAGGTTCGCACGGGCAACCTCCAGACGCTGCCGCAGGACCTGTTCCTCGCTGCCACCTTCGGCCAGCGCTGCGGCGGCGAAGCGGGCGCGATCACGCACTACGCGTGCGGTCAGCTCCGCGCGGCGCGCCTGCTCCAGCGGCTCGGAAGCCAGCAGCTTGCGCTCGAACAGCGTTTCGCGGCGCTGCAGCTCGCGGCTGGCCTGTTCCAGATTGTGTTGTGCCTCGCGCAGGGTGGCCTGCGCCTGCGGTCGAGTGGAATCGATGAGCTGCTGCAGCGCCGCTTCGGCCTCGCGCAGGCGCGCGCGCTGTTCGTCGTCGCGCAGTTCCAGCAGCAGATCACCGGCGTTCACCGCGTCGCCTTCCCGCACATGGCGTGCAGCAACCACGCCGGTGATTTCGCTGCCGACCTGCGCCAGCGACTGGCTGTCCACTTCACCACTGGCCACCACGCGCTGCACCAGTGGGCGAGCCTCCAGACGGTAGGCCGGCAGTTCCGGGCCCTGCAGCTGGCGCCAGATCAGCCAGCCGCCAATCGCCAGTAGCGCAATGGCCAGGATAACTAGACGGCGGATGGATCTTACGGCAGGCACGACGGACCACTCCCTGATACGGCCCGTGACGGCCATCGAAACGGTGCAAGCTTACGGACATCCTCGGCGTGCTTACAACGCGCGCTGCAAGCGACACGATGTCCTGCGCCTATCGTAACCATAGCCTCTGGCATGGGGCAGGGCGGAGTACACTGGGGCACCCGCATCGAGGATCCCGAATATCATGGCGTCCACCGTCCAGAGCCCTGCTGCCACCCTGCGTTCCGCCTGGCTTGCGCAAGCCCAGGCCAATCCCTGGATCACCATCGGCCTGGCCGCAACGGCAGTCGCCGTCCTGCTGCTGTTGCTGGCCGGAGCGGTCAATGCATTCCAGAGCAGCGCGGCCAGCAACGTTCGCTACGCGTTGCTGGGAGGCAGCGCCGGGTTCGTTGCGACGGCGGTCGGCGCCTTTCTGGCGATCGGGCTGCGCGACATTTCCACCCGCACCCAGGACAGCATGCTCGGCTTCGCCGCCGGCATGATGCTCGCGGCGAGTGCCTTTTCGCTGATTCTGCCGGGGCTCGCAGCGGGCCGTGAGCTGTTCGGCAACGGTCCGGCCGCCGCCGCGACCGTTGTGGCCGGTCTCGGTCTGGGCGTGCTGCTGATGCTGGGGCTGGACTACTTCACGCCCCACGAGCACGAGAGCACCGGGCCGTGTGGGCCTGAATGCGAACGTCTGAACCGGGTCTGGCTGTTCGTGCTCGCCATTGCGCTGCACAACATTCCCGAAGGCATGGCCATCGGCGTCAGCTTCGCCAACGGCGACATGAGCGTTGGTCTGCCGCTGACCACCGCCATATCCATCCAGGACATTCCCGAAGGCCTCGCGGTGGCCCTGGCACTGCGCACCACCGGGCTGTCGGCGCTGGCGTCGGTGCTGGTCGCCGCGGCGTCCGGGTTGATGGAACCGATCGGGGCACTGGTGGGCATCGGCATGTCCAGCGGTTTCGCCATCGCCTATCCCGTCAGCCTGGGCCTGGCCGCCGGCGCAATGATCTTCGTGGTATCCCACGAGGTGATTCCCGAGACTCACCGCAACGGCCATCAGACCCCGGCGACGCTCGGCCTGATGGTTGGCTTCGCGGTCATGATGTTCCTGGATACCGCGTTGGGCTGATGCCTCAGGGTTTGTCTGGCTCGGTCTGCATCACCAGCTCGACGCGGCGGTTGCTGGCGCGCCCGCGCTCGTCAGCATTGTCGGCGAGCGGTCGGGTGTCGGCGTAGCCGGTGGCGCTCAGACGCGTCGCTTCGATGCCTGCCAGCTGCAGGTAGCGCACCACGCTGCTGGCGCGGCTGGCGGAGAGCTCCCAGTTGGAAGGAAAGCGCTCGGTCTGGATCGGCAGGTTGTCGGTATGCCCTTCAACGACGATGCGAAAGGCGTTCGCCGCCAGCGTCGGCACCAACCGGTCGATCACTTCCAGCCCGGCATCCTCCAGTTCGGCTCGTCCGGAGCCGAAGAGTATCTCGCTGCTGATGCGGAAGCTGATGCTGCCTTCGTTGACGATGACCTGGATGTCATCGCCCAGCGCCATGCCTGGCGTCGTCGGCATGCTCTCTTGCGGGTCATCCGGTTGCGCATCGGCGGCGGGCGTCGGCACTGGTGCGATCGATGGAATCGGTGCGGCGGGAGCCGGCAGCGCCACGCCCAGTTCCCCGGCCGCGAGCATGGCCGAGGCGGCGGGGTCGTTCTGCTCGCCGTCGCCCTTGCCGGCCAGCGCGAGCATGATCACCAGCATCACCAGCAGCAGCGTCAGCATATCCAGATAGGTGATCAGCCATGCTTCCTGCTCTTCTTCCCGCTGCGGCTCGATATGCCAGCGGGAGAAGCGGCTGCCCTGGGATGCTTGCCCGTTCACCGTCAGTCTTCCTGCGGTCTGACGCGCGGCGCCGCAGGCGTACCGTCGCGGATTTCATCGTCGTGGTGGGCGATGAACGATTTCAGCGTCTCGCGCATGTACGCCGGGCTACGGCGGTTGCACATCATCGAGATGCCTTGCATCACCAGGTTCATCAGGGCGACCCGCTGCTCGGTACGCCGCTCCAGCTTCACCGCCACCGGCTTGAGAATGAGATTGGCCAGCAGCACACCGTAGAAGGTGGTCATCAGCGCAACGGCCAGGCTGCGACCGATCAGATCCATGTCGCCGCTGCCGAGCATGAACATCAGGTTGATCAGGCCCACCAGCGTGCCGATCATGCCGAACGCTGGCGCGTAGCTGGCCATCGCGCGGAACAGCTGCGCCTCGGCGTTCTCCCGTGCGCGTAGCCGGGCGATCCGCCATTGCAGCACCTCCAGAATGTCCTCCTCCGGGGTGTTGTCGATCACCAGCTGCACGCCGGTACGCAGGAAAGGATTGCTGACCTGCTCGACAGCCTTTTCCACCGCGGGCAGATCGCCGCTGATCCACAGCCGCGAAATCTGCACCAGCTCGTCGAGATCCTGACGGGTGTACAGTCGCTCGTTGCGCAGCACGGTCCAGAGCAAACCGAATACCCGAGTGACTTCGCGCAACGGATAACTGATGAAGGTGGCAGCCAGGGTGCCGACCAGCACGATGCCGAGGCTGGGCAGGTCGATGAAGAGCGCCGGTTCCTTGGCCGCGAAAAGCAGGACGACCGCCAGCAGGCCGATGCTCGCGACGATGCCGATCAGGGTGGAGGGGTTCATCGGGGCTCCGCTGAGAGGGTTGTTGCAGAAAACGCGGGATGATAACAGCGGGCCCGGGGGCAGGGCTGACCTGGATCAGGACCGGGTCAGCCATCCATCGTCAGAGGTTTTCCAGCAGCCGCCGGGCGGCTTCCTGGCCGCTGAGCCAGGCGCCTTCCACACGGCCGGACAGGCACCAGTCGCCACAGGCGTACAGGCCCAGGCCGGCGTCGGCCAGGGCAGTCCACTCGTGGGCCTGTGCCGGGCGGGCATACAGCCATCGGTGCGCCAGGGTGAACTCGGGGGCTGGTACAACGCAATCGATCAACTCCGCGAACGCGCCATGCAGACGCTCGATAACCGCCTCCTTCGACAGATCCAGGTGCTGACGGCTCCAGCTGCTGGTGGCGTGCAGTACCCAGGTGTCCAGCGCGCCATCGCGCCCCGGCTTGCTGCGATTACGCGCGATCCAGTCCAGGGCGTCATCCTGGACGAAGCAGCCTTCCAGCGCCGTGTCCAGCGGTGTGGCGAAGCCCAGGGCGACGGCCCAGGTCGGCTCCATGGCAACGCTGGCGGCGACCGCCGCGAGCTTCGGCGCGCCAGAGAGCAGCGCGGCGGCCTGCGGCGCCGGCAGGGCGATGACGACATGGCTGAAGGGCCCATGGCTGGCGCCGGTGGCGTCCACCAGCGTCCAGTACTGTTCGCCACGGAACACTTCGGTAATGCGACAGCTGAAGGTGACCGGCATTTCGCCGAGCAACCCGCGGGTGATCGCGCTCATGGTCGGGGTGCCGACCCAGCGCAGCTGCTCGTCGGCAGAGGGGCTCAGCTGCCCGTCGCGGGACTGGAACAGGGTGGGCGTCCACTGATCCACCCAGCCCCTGGCCTGCCACTGGCGCACGGTTTCGGCGAAACGGCGGTCACGTGCCGTGAAGTACTGTGCGCCGAGGTCGAGTGAGCCGGCGTCGCTGCGCTTGCTGGCCATGCGTCCGCCGCTGCCGCGGCTCTTGTCAAAAAGGTGTACGGCCTGCCCGGCATCGTGAAGCGTGCGGGCGGCGGAAAGTCCTGAGATTCCGGTTCCGATGATGGCGATTGGAGCCTTGCTCATGATTACCTCGTGTGCTGTTGCCATCAGCCGCACAGGCGAAGCGCCGCGCAGCACGTTTTCATGACAAGCGTTCGATCGCTTGAGCCTGCTCATCCTCGAACAGACATCGTCCTTTGGCTAGAGGCTTTCGACGCAATGCGACATCCCGGTCGCCGGTTTCGGCAGTTGCTGACCAGCGGTCGGTGCCGCGGGCTGTTTAGCGCAATTCCGACCAGGCTCAGTCTGTGGTTGTAAGTTGCTGATAAGCCGGTACAATGGCGCCGCTCGCCGCCAGGCGGGTTTCGTTATGGTGGGCCCTGCCGGTCCCCTCGCAACGATCAGCCGTGAACCCGGTCAGGCCCGGAAGGGAGCAGCCGCAGCGGTGACATTGTGTGCCGGGGTGTGGCTGGTAGGGTTCACCTCCATAACGACCTTCTCGCGTCCCCCCTTTCTTGATTCACGACGGCCGGTTGTCTATGGCCTGAGCGTGTGCGCCTGTCCTGTCCCTTCGATCGTTAGCCACGCGGTTCTTCACGCCGGATCGGCTCATGTATCCTGCGCGGCATTTTCAACGGCGCCGTCGCCGTTAACGGTTCAAGGAGCATGCTTTGTCGGTCAGGGCGAGTTGGGACATTTTCTGCGCGGTCGTGGATAACTTCGGTGACATTGGCGTCACCTGGCGCCTGGCCCGTCAGCTGGCTGCCGAGCACGGCCAGCAGGTGCGGCTGTGGGTGGACGATCTGGATACCTTCGCCCGGCTGTGTCCGGCGGCCAGTGCGCAGGCTGATCAACAGATGCACGAAGGCGTCGATGTCCGCCGCTGGTCCAGCCAGTGGCCGGGTGCCGAGCCGGCCGATGTCGTCATCGAGGCGTTCGCCTGCAACCTGCCGCAGGCCTATATCAACGCCATGGCCGCGAGCGGGCGGCGCATCCTCTGGCTGAATCTCGAATACCTCAGCGCCGAGGACTGGATCGTCGGATGCCATGCGTTGCCGTCCTTGCAGCCCAACGGTGTACAGAAGTACTTCTTCTTTCCCGGCTTCGAGGCCGAGACCGGTGGCCTCATCCGCGAGGCGGACCTGATGCTGCGCCGCGCCAGCTTTCAGGGCGATCCTGAGCGGCAGGCCGGTTTTCTCGCGACGCTGGGCGTGGTGCGCCAGCCGGAGGCGCGTCTGCTGTCGCTGTTCGCCTACGAGAACACAGCCGTTGCTGGCTGGCTGGACGCGCTTGCCGCCGACTCCCGCGTCAATCAGCTGCTGGTGCCAGAGGGGCGGGTGCTGGGCGATGTCGCGGCCTGGCTGGGCGTTGCGACGCTCGAGCCGGGGGCGTGCCACCAGCGCGGTAGCCTGCAGATCTCCATCGTGCCGTTCATGACGCAGGACGAGTACGACCTGCTGCTGTGGAGCTGCGACTTCAACGCGGTGCGCGGCGAGGAGTCGTTCATCCGTGCCCAGTGGGCGGGGCGTCCGCTGGTGTGGCACATCTATCCGCAGGAGGACGACGCGCACTGGGACAAGCTCAATGCATTTCTCGAGCTCTACTCGCAGGGGCTATCGCCTGCTGCCGCTTCGGCGCTGCGAGAGTTCTGGCATGCGTGGAACGCGGGAACGGGCGCCGAGCAGGCGTGGACCGGATTGCTGGGCCAATACCCGACGCTACTGGAGCACGCCGAAACCTGGACCCACGCGCAGGTCGCCAATGGCGATCTGGCCGGAAAGCTGGTGTTTTTTTACACAGATTGGCTATGATACGCGGCCTGTTTTTTTGTCTCTAATTCCCTTCGGATATTTCGTATGAAAACCGCACAAGAGTTCCGTGCCGGCCAGGTGGCCATCATCAACGGCGCACCCTGGGTCATCCAGAAAGCCGAGTTCAACAAGTCCGGCCGCAACAGTGCCGTGGTCAAGATGAAGCTGGAGAACCTGCTCAACGGTTCGGCTACCGAGACCGTTTACAAGGCTGACGACAAGCTGGAGCCGGTCATTCTCGAGCGCAAGGAAGTGACCTACTCCTACTTCGCCGACCCGCTGTACGTCTTCATGGACAACGAGTTCAACCAGTACGAAATCGAAAAAGACGACCTGGAAGGCGTGATGACCTTCATCGAAGACGGCATGACTGACGTCTGCGAAGCGGTCTTCTACAACGACAAGGTGATCTCCGTCGAACTGCCGACCACAATCGTTCGCGAAATCGCCTACACCGAGCCGTCCGTACGTGGCGACACTTCCGGCAAGGTCATGAAGACCGCCCGCTTGAAGAACGGTGCCGAGCTGCAGGTTTCCGCTTTCTGTGAAATCGGCGACTCGATCGAGATCGATACCCGTACCGGCGAGTACAAGTCCCGCGTCAAGGCCTGATCCTCGGCCTGCGGTGGACAGAAAAAAGCCCAGCTCGATGCTGGGCTTTTTCGTTTCTGTGCGCGTGTCAGCTCGCCCAGATCCAGCCGACCAGGCCGTAGCAGAGCAGGGAAACCAGCAGCACACCGAACAGGTTGAGCACGAAGCCGGCCTTGATCATCGCCTGGATCGGCAACTGTCCCGTGCCGAATACGATGGCGTTGGGTGGTGTCGCGACCGGCATCATGAAGGCGCAGCTGGCAGCGACCGCGGCCGGAATCGCCAGCATTTCCGGGGACAGCCCCTGGGCCACGGCGAGCGCACCGAGCAATGGCAGGAAGGCCGCTGCAGTCGCGGTATTGGAGGTGATTTCGGTGAGGAAGATGATCACCGTCACCACCAGCGCGATCATCGCCAGCAGGGGCAGGGCATCGAAGGCGCCGAGGCTGCTGGCGATCCATTCGGCCAGCCCGGACGCACCGATGACGCCGGCCAGCGAGAGGCCGCCGCCGAACAGCAGCAGCACGCCCCACGGCGCCTTGTTGGCCTGTTCCCAATCCATCAGAAACACCCGTTTGTGCAGGTCAACTGGAATCAGGAACAGTGCGATCGCTGCGGCCATGGCAATGCTGGTGTCGTTCACGCCATCGATATAGTCGGCCAGCAGAGGCTGGAAGATCCAGGCCGCCGCTGCCAGCACGAAGACCACGGCGACCATCTTTTCGGCACGCGACATCGGCCCGAGTGCGGCCATTTCCTTTTCGAGCAGACCACGGCTGTCGCCCCCCGCGAGGCGAAAACCGCCGCGGGTAAGCGACCACCAGATGAAGACCAGCATGCCGATGCTCAGCGGCAGGCCCAGCAGCATCCACTGGCCGAAGCCGATCTGGACGTCGTAGTTCTCCCGCATGAACGCCGCCAGCAGGGCATTGGGCGGGGTGCCGATGAGCGTAGCGATGCCGCCGACGCTGGCCGAATAGGCGATGCCCAGCAGCAGCGCCACGGCGAACCGCGCGCCTTCCTTTTCCTCGCTGCCGGCGATCAGCAGGCCGATGACCGACAGGCCGATGGGCAGCATCATGATGCTGGTCGCCGTATTGCTCACCCACATGCTGATGAACGCCGTGGCGATCATGAAGCCGGCGATCTGCCGGCTCGGCTGGTTACCCACCGCCAGCAGCGTCGCCAGGGCGATGCGTTTGTGCAGGTTCCAGCGCTGCATCGCCAGGCCGAGCAGAAAACCGCCGAGGAAGAGAAAGATGGTCGGGTTGGCATAGGGCGCGGTGGCCTTGGCCAGGGTATCGATGTCGAGCAGGGGTATCAGCAGAATCGGCAACAGCGAGGTCGCCGGGATCGGTATCGCCTCGGTCGACCACCAGACCGCCATCAGCGCGGCCAGGCCCACGGTCAGCCAGGCCTTTTCCGAAAGGCCGCCGGGTGGGTCGGTCAGGATGCAGGCCAGCAACAGCAGTGGGCCCAGGATCAGGCCGATCCACGCGGCCAGTACGGCGCCCCGGCTTTGAGATGATTCCGCCATTTTGGTCCTCTTCGAAACTGCGCTATCGAAAGCGGGGCCGTGTGGACTGAACCCGCGCGGCCCCTACTTAGGCGGACAGGGCCGGCGGGGTTTCGTTTCGTGCGCGCGGGCGGTGCTGCCCGCGCAGAGGGGCGGGAGACTCAGTCCGGCCGTACCTGCTTCAGGGTTTCGGCGATCATGAAGGCCATTTCCAGCGACTGGTCGGCATTCAGGCGTGGGTCGCAATGGGTGTGGTAGCGATCGCAGAGGCCGGCCTCGGTGATCGGGCGCGAGCCACCGATGCACTCGGTGACGTTCTGCCCGGTCATCTCGATATGGATGCCCCCCGGATAACTGCCTTCGGCGCGGTGCACGTCGAAGAACTGGCGGACTTCGGCGAGTACGCGCTCGAAGTCGCGCGTCTTGTAGCCGCTGGATGCCTTCATGGTGTTGCCATGCATCGGGTCGGAACTCCACAAGACCTGGCGTCCCTCGTTCTGCACCGCGCGCACCAGGCGTGGCAGGCCGGCTTCCACCTTGTCGGCACCCATGCGCACGATCAGGTTCAGGCGGCCGGGGTCGTTCTGCGGATTGAGGATGTCGATCAGGCGAATCAGCTCATCCGTAGCCATGCTGGGGCCAACCTTCACCCCGATGGGGTTGCCGACGCCGCGCAGGAACTCGACGTGAGCGCCGTCCAGCTGACGGGTGCGATCACCGATCCACAACATGTGCGCTGAACAGTCGTACCAGCCGCCGCTGAGGCTGTCCTGGCGCACGAAGGCCTGCTCGTAATTGAGCAGCAGCGCTTCATGGGCGGTGAAGAAGCTGGTTTCGCGCAGCTGCGGCGCGCCGTCCAGGCCGCAGGCACGCATGAACTTCAGTGTTTCGTCGATGCGCGCGCCGAGCTGGTGATACTTCTCGGCCAGCAGCGAGTTGGCGATGAAATCGAGGTTCCACTGGTGCACCTGATGCAAGTCGGCGAAGCCGCCCTGGGCGAAGGCACGCAGCAGGTTCAGGCTGGCAGTGGACTGGTGGTAGGCCTGCAGCAGGCGCTCCGGATCGGGTACACGGCTCTTGGCGTTGAAGTCGATGCCGTTGACGATGTCGCCGCGGTACGCCGGCAGCGTAACGCCGTCGATGGTTTCATCACCCGCCGAGCGTGGCTTGGCGAATTGACCGGCCATGCGTCCGACCTTCACCACCGGGCAGCCGGCAGCGAAGGTCATGACGATTGCCATCTGCAGCAGCACTTTGAAGGTGTCGCGAATCTTGGTCGCCGAGAATTCGGCGAAGCTCTCGGCGCAGTCGCCGCCCTGCAGCAGGAACGCGCGCCCGCGCGTGACCTCGGCGAACTGCCGCCTGAGCTCCCGCGCCTCGCCGGCGAAGACCAACGGCGGCAACCCGGCGAGCGTGCGCTCGACGCGCTTGAGGTGCTCGGCATCCGGATATTCGGGTTGCTGCTGAATCGGCTTGTTTCTCCAGCTGTCGGGGCTCCAGGCGTGGCTCATGGTCATTCCAGATCGAAAGATGAATGGCGCGAGTTTACCTGATGCATCCGGCGCCCGGAGATAGCGATGGCCTATGGGCCTGCGTAAGATACGCCTTCGCTGGCACATAGCGGCCATAGACTTTGCGGGAGCTAGCAGATGGAAAAAGAGGAACGGTTGCTCGCTGAAGTGCGCGATGCGTTCGGGCTCATCCGTGTGCTCGAGGTCGGTGACTACCGCTTTCTCGAATTCGGCGCAGCAGTCGAGCAGAGCTGCGTGTTCATCGCCGATCCCGCCTGGCTCGAATATGACTACACCCGTGCCATGCTGCTCGGCGGGCTCTGCCATCCACAGCCGGAAACCGCGCTGTTTCTCGGTCTGGGAGCGGGTAATCTGACCCAGGCCTGCCTCAAGTTCCTGCCGCTGGAGGACGTCGAGGTCATCGAGCTGCGCCCGGCGGTGCCGGACCTGGCCATGCAATACCTGGGGTTGCAGAACGATCCGCGACTGTACATCCGCATCGGAGATGCGACCGAGCTGCTGGAAACCGCCGAAACGGCTGATTTGATATTCGTCGACCTCTACAACGACTCGGGGCCGGACGCGGCGCATCTGGCCTGGTCATTTCTCAAACGCTGCCAGGAAAAGCTCAACCCGGGCGGGTGGCTCGTCATCAACCAATGGGGCACCGACGACGACCGGCCGCTGGGAGCTGCCCTTTTGCGTGGCCTGTATCACCGGCACTACTGGGAATGCCCGGTGAAGGAGGGCAACGTGGTGGTGCTGGTGCCGGCCGATCTAGAACAGCAACTGGATTTGGCGGGCCTGCGATCGCGTGCCGAAACGTTGGCACCTCGTCTGGGCTATTCGCTGGATTCACTGATCGGCGCGCTGCGCCCAGCCAGTTGAGGGCAAGCGTGCGCCATGCTGGTGCACAGCGATGCACCGGCCAGTTCACCAGGTCTCTAATTTGGTGCGCTTATGTCGGCATACCGCCGAGGACGTGCCCGCGGCGTTTCGACGCACCCGCTACGCAGAGCGCTTTCCCATGCAGGGCGCCATTTACCGGTCTAGCAGCTTATGAGGCGAACATGAGCGGTCCTGGTGCACTGGGGAGCCTGTGCTCGCAGCCGTGGCCTGATCGCTTGCTGGTCTGCTAATTGCAGTTGGCCAGTATGTCTTTCCGATCAACAAGGACTGCCCGGTGACCCAGCTTCAAAGCCTCCAAATGCAACTTTCCCCTAGTGAACGTCACTGGCTGCCCTGGCTGGGACGCACCGGCAAGCTGTCGATGGGCTGGTCCTGCTGGTTGAACCGTGGTGTGTATCCCGCCATCGAGCAGGTGTTCGAAGGCGTTGCGCAGTCCCGGGTGCGCATCCTGCAGAATTGGGTGAGCGCCCACTGGGACCATCTGGCGGACCTGGCCGCGAGCCTGGGCGAAGGGCTGGCTCATGTGGATGTCGACCTGCTGGAAAAGAAGCGTGCTCAGCTCCCCGACCTGTCCGAACTGTTCGTCATCGACCCGCAGGGCCGGGTACTGGCGTCCACGTGCGCCACGCATGTCGGTCAGCAGGATCTGGATGCGCAGGCCGTTGCGCGGGGGCTGCGCGAGCCGTTCTTGCATGGCCCTTATCGCGATCCGCTGACCGAGCGCCTGGGGGCGAGCACGTCACGCTTCCACGACGCGGTGACGCTGATGTTCTATCAGCCCGTGCACGCCGCCGGTAAACGCCTCGGCTGTCTCTGCGCGCGAGTGCCGAACGATGTGCTGGGGGATCTGATCCAGCGCGAAGCCGGGCATGTCTATCCCGAGTCCGGCGACAACTATCTGTTCATGGTCGACTCGCGCTTCGACAGTCGCATTCAGCCCGGCACGGCCTTGTCGCGCTCACGCTTCGAGGACGGCACCTTCAGCCACGGCGAAAACCTCAAGAGCGGGGTGCACACCCGCTGGGGTACGGTACGTGTGCAGCGGCATACCGAGTTGGAGCTGCGCTTTACCGATCCGGCCACCGGCCAGCTCCACCCCGGCGTGCGGGAAACCATCGCCAGGGGCTCCAACCTGTTCGTCAGCTATCCCGGCTATTCCGATTACCGCCACATTCCGGTGATCGGCAAAGGCGTGACCTTCCAGTTGCGCGGTTCGCCGGATCGCTGGGGCATGATGTGCGAGGCTGACCTGGAGGAGGTCTATCGCCGGCGCTCGCTGAGCGTCGGGCTGATGAAGACTTATCTGCTCACCGTGACCACCTTGTTCGCTACCGGCAGCCTGTTGCAAGCCTTCAGTGGGCTGTCCGAGGCGGCGCTCTACCTGCTCAACGGCGTGCTGCTCGTGCTCGGCGCCTGGGCATTCGCCACCTTCGGCCCGCGTCGGCTGGCAGCGCGCATGCAGGAGATGACCGAAGTGATCCGCACCCTCGCCGAGGGTGAGGGAAACCTTCGTCAGCGGCTCGACAGCAGCACCATGCAGCGCGACGAGAGCGGCGACATGGCGCGCTGGATCAACAGCTTCATCGACAGCCTGGATGGCGTGGTCGGCCAGGTGATCCAGGTATCAAAGCACGTGCGCCAGGACAATGAGCTGATGCTTGCTCGCAGCAGCGAAGCCGGGCAGACCACCAGCGGCGTCGCCGAATCCATACATCAGCTGCTGTTGCTGGTGGAAGAGCAGCTGGGCGAGATCCAGCAGGCCTCGATGACCGCCGAGGAGATGAAGGCGGCGATGGATGAGGTGATGAGTCGTGCCCGCGCGCGCTTCGCGACCGTACGTGAGGGCACCGAGTCCATCCGCGACGTGGTGCAGCGCTCGGCGCAGAGCGTGCAGCTGCTCGACAGCCGCATGGGCGAGATCGACGAGATCGTCCGCCTGATCAGCGATATCACCAACCAGACCAACCTGCTCGCGCTGAATGCCGCGATCGAGGCGGCCCGTGCCGGTGATCACGGACGCGGTTTTGCGGTGGTGGCAGGGGAGGTACGTTCGCTCGCGCTGCGTACGGCCAAGGCGGCGGAGGATATCCGCGGCAAGGTGGAAAGCCTGCAGTCCGAGACGCGCCAGGCGGTGTCGTTCATGCAGGGCGGCGTGCAGGACGTCGACAGCAGCCTGCGGTTGACCGAAGAGGCGACATCGGAAAACGTCCATCTGCACGAAACCGTGGAACGCATGTTCGAGATCATCAAGGGGCTGAACGAGCGCAGCCTGCATTATGGCCAGACCATTCGTGGCGTCGACCAGGCCTCCAGCGAAATGGGGCAGACGTTGGGCGTGCTGCAGGACAGCGCCGAACGCGTGCGCCACACCGCCGGCAAACTGCATCAGTTGGTCGGTCGTTTCCGTGTCAGTGCCGCCAACAGCGAAGCGGCCTGATTCCCAAGTCGCGCTTCCCACCAGCTCCGGTGGGAGGCGCAGGCGCGGGTAGTCCCGAGGCATCGCGCTATCCGTTGCGCCGTAAAATATCCGCACAGCTTCACGTTAATCCGGTATAGTACGCGCCGGCTGAAACCCAGCCTGCGTTCAGGTACTGCAACACACGAAGCGCCGCTTCGGCTGCTGTCCGCTTCGAGCGGACTATCTTGACGATTCATCATCCATACGTTTTCGCAACCCCGCCGACCAGGCTGCCAGGGTGACCTTCGGGTTTTGCACGGCATGCGCAGCTTCGGAACAATGGGTCTTGCGGAGCATCAGAGACAAGACCCATGACCCAGGAAATCGGCGGCTTTGCCGCACTCGGTATTCACTCCGCTGTTCTGGCTGCCATCAGCGCAGTCGGCTACGAAGAACCATCCCCCATCCAGGCCCAGGCGATCCCGGTGATCCTTGGTGGCCACGACATGATCGGCCAGGCCCAGACCGGTACCGGCAAGACCGCCGCATTTGCGCTGCCGATCCTGTCCAAGATCGATCCGGCCAAGCGCGAGCCGCAGGCGCTGATCCTCGCGCCGACCCGCGAATTGGCGCTGCAGGTCGCCACCGCGTTCGAAACCTATTCAAAGCAGATGCCGGACGTCAGCGTCGTCGCCATCTACGGTGGTGCTCCGATGGGCCCGCAGCTCAAGGCCATCCGCCAGGGCGCGCAGGTCATCGTCGCCACTCCGGGCCGCCTGGTCGACCACCTGAGCCGTAACAGCGAGCTGCTGTCGACCATCCGCTTCCTGGTCCTCGACGAAGCCGACGAGATGCTCAAGCTCGGCTTCATGGACGATCTGGAAGTGATCTTCGAAGCCATGCCGGAAAGCCGCCAGAGCGTGCTGTTCTCCGCCACGCTGCCGCACTCCATCCGTGCCATCGCCGAGAAGCACCTGCGCGAGCCGCAGCACATCAAGATCGCTGCCAAGACCCAGACCGTCGCTCGAATCGAACAGGCGCATCTGATGGTCCATGCCGATCAGAAGATCCAGGCTGTGCTGCGCCTGCTGGAAGTCGAGGATTTCGACGCCCTGATCGCCTTCGTGCGCACCAAGCAAGCCACGCTGGATCTGGCCGCCGCGCTGGAAGCCAAGGGCTACAAGGCCGCTGCGCTGAACGGCGATATCGCCCAGAACCAGCGTGAGCGCGTCATCGAATCGCTCAAGGATGGCCGCCTGGACATCGTCGTCGCCACCGACGTCGCTGCCCGCGGTCTCGACGTGGCGCGCATCACCCACGTATTCAACGTGGACATGCCCTACGATCCGGAATCCTACGTGCACCGCATCGGCCGTACCGGCCGTGCCGGTCGCGAAGGCCGCGCGCTGCTGCTGGTTACCCCGCGTGAGCGTCGCATGCTGCAGGTTATCGAGCGCGTGACCAACCAGAAGGTCGCTGAAGCCCGCCTGCCGAATGCGCAGCAGGTGCTGGACGCCCGCATCAAGAAACTCACTAACAGCCTCGCGCCGCTGGTTGCCGATGCCGAAGCCACCCATGGCGAGTTGCTCGACAAGCTGGTCGCCGACATCGGTTGCAGCCCGCGTGCTCTGGCTGCTGCGCTGTTGCGCAAGGCCACCAATGGTCAGGCTCTGACCCTGGCCGAGGTGGAAAGAGAGCAGCCGTTGGTTCCGACCAGCAGCCCGCGTGAGCGCACCGAGCGTTCGGATCGTCCTGAGCGTAGTGGTGATCGCGAGCGTCGCGCTCCGGTCCCGCTGGCCGAAGGCCGCGCCCGCTGCCGTACGCCGCTTGGAGCGCGTGACGGCATCGCTGCCCGCAACCTGCTCGGCGCCATACTCAACGAAGGCGGCCTGGCCCGCGAAGCCATCGGCCGCATCCAGGTGCGCGACAGCTTCAGCCTGGTCGAGCTGCCGGAAGACGGCCTTGACCGCCTGCTCGGCAAACTCAAGGACACCCGCGTGGGCGGCAAGCAGCTCAAGCTGCGCCGTTATCGCGAAGACTGATTTGCAGTAGGCAAAACGAAAGGCGGGCTCTAGAGCCCGCCTTTTTTATTCCCTGAAAAAAGATCTGGCAGCAATCTGCCTCCGACCGGCGCCGCCGATGAGCGGGCGGGTGAGCCAAATTTCCGATCTGTGTCACGGTCTCCTAAACCAAGCACTCATTCGTCGTCAATCCCGTTCGGGCTGTTCAAACTCTGAACAACATGCTACAAACGAACGCAACCCGAATGATCTAGCCGCTTGAAAACGAAGGGAAAACCATGACCAAGTCGGAGTTGATCGAGCGAATCGTCACCCAGCAGGGGCTGCTTTCATCCAAGGATGTCGAGCTGGCCATCAAGACCATGCTTGAGCAAATGGCTCAGGCCTTGGCCACTGGCGAGAGGATCGAGATCCGCGGCTTCGGCAGTTTCTCCCTGCACTACCGCGCCCCCCGCGTCGGTCGTAACCCCAAGACCGGCCAATCCGTCAGCCTCGACGGCAAGTTCGTTCCGCATTTCAAGCCGGGGAAGGAGTTGCGGGATCGGGTGAACGACGACTAGTTCTGAATAGCTGTCGCAAGGATCATTGAATACTCTAATGTTTAGGGCATAGTTCTCGGGTTGGCGCATCTATAGCGAGATGAGCAGTTGGCTCGTTGCCCGCGAATAGATCTCGAACGTGCATTTTCAGTGCCGCGCACCCTCATCCGGCATGCTCAATAGCTGCTTCTCATGGTTCCAGTCGAAGGGCTCGTCGTTCTGTTCGGCTTCGTAGCGGCGTTCTTCGAGTTGCTGGAATACGGCGATTTCCTCGTCCGGCATGAAGTGCAGACAGTCGCCGCCGAAGAACCAGAGCAGGTCGCGCGGGACGAGGTGGGCAATCTGCGGGTAGCGATGGAAGACCTGGCAGATCAGGTCCTGGCCCATGTGACGCTCTTCCGGCACGTTTTGCAGGTTCATGATCAGTTCGTCGAAGCGTTCGAGGAACAGCGCGTGGCTTTCTTCCGAAACCTGTTCGGCTTCGCCCATGGCAAGCAGGATGCCGCGCAGATGGGCCAGCAGCGCCAGGTTGTGATCGTGGTATGGATTGGCCATGGTGCACCTGTGTCGTTTCTGAGGGCGCGATTATAGGCGTGCGCGCCGGTGATTTGGGGTGTCTGGTTGACTCGTCTGGCGCCTGAGGGTTCGGTTCCAGCCTATCGAATCAGCATGAGGGACCAGCCAGGCGGGGCGCTTCGACGTCTGTCGGGCTCGGCCGCCCTATGGTCGGCCTCCGTCGCTTCAATCTGGCGAAGGCGCGGCGGGGATACTGACCAGGCTCAGCAGGTAGCCGTCGAAACGAGCGAACTGGCCTTCGACCAATGCGCCGTTGCGCCAGGCCTGCGAAAGGTCGATAAGCAGGCGCAGGCGCGCGAGCCCCCGAGGTGTGGCCTCCAGCACCTCGGCATCCTGAAAGTAGAAGCGTTGCTTGACCAACGGGTAGAGGGCCTTGAACAGGCTTTCCTTGAGCGAGAAGGTGCGGGTGACCAACTCGGCGCGTTCGTGGTCGCCCAGCGATGCAAACGCCTCCAGTTCGCTGGGCGTGAGAATCTCGCCCGCCAGGCGGTCGGCACGCTCGCACACCATCATGCGTTCGATATCCAGCCCCAGACCGCACCATTCGCGTTGCCGCGCTACGACGACGCCCGCCCAACCGGCGCCATGGGTGATGGAGCCAACGACGCCGCGCGGCCATTGCGGGGCGCGGTCTTCGCCCACGGTTGGCACATAGGGTGTGCCGGTCAGGCTCTGTAACGCTTCCCGTGCACATAGGCGGCCGGCCAGGAACTCTGCCTGTCGCTTGCTAACGCCTCGCGGCGCGGCAATGCCCCAGCGGGTGAAGTCTTCGGGGTCGAGCAAGGAGGAGTCGAACTGCGTGCTCAATAGACGAACACCGGGCAATGCCTCGGGCAAGGGCCAATGGTCCTGAGGCGGCGTGCAGCAGTGCGGGTAGGGCGGGCGCTCGATCATGGCCGGTATTCTGCCTGAAGTGCGCTGCGATCGTTCAACGGAACGCGCGCTGCAGCGGCTCATGGAGCCGGCCGGCAGCGGGGCGTGCGGTGACCTGGCAGAAGGTCAAGGTCTCGCTGTCTCGCCGACGCAGATCAATGTCACACGATCTAATCGGCCATGGCCCTCGCTATGCCCGCGGGCTGCCTGCTAGGGTTGAGCGCATCAACCGAGCGGAGAGCGCGATGTTCGAATCAGCCGAAATTGGTCACGCCATCGACAAGGCCACCTACGATGCCGCAGTGCCGGACCTGCGCGAGGCGCTCCTGCAGGCGCAGTACCGGCTCAAGGCCCAGGCGAAATTCCCGGTTCTGATCCTGATCAATGGTATCGAAGGGGCGGGCAAGGGCGAGACCATCAAGCTGCTCAACGAGTGGATGGACCCCCGGCTGATTCGGGTCGACAGCTTCGATATGCCCAGCGACGAAGAGCTGTCGCACCCCCCGGCCTGGCGCTTCTGGCGGCGGCTGCCGCCGAAGGGGCATACCGGCATCTTCTTCGGCAACTGGTACAGCAAGATGCTCGAGGATCGCGTGCATGGCCGCATCAAGGGTGCCGAGCTGAAGCTGGCCACGGCCCGGGCGCAGCGTCTGGAGCGCATGCTCTGTGACGAAGGCATGCTGATCTTCAAGTTCTGGTTCCATCTCTCGAAAGACCAGATGAATGCACGCCTCGACTCGTTGAAGAACGACCCGCTGCACAGCTGGCGCATCAGCCCGCTAGACTGGCAGCAGTCCAAGACCTACGACAAATTCGTGCGCTACGGCGAGCAGATCCTGCGGCTGAGCAGCCGCGATTTCGCGCCCTGGTACGTGATCGAAGGCGCCGACGAGCGTTATCGCAGCCTGACCGTGGGGCGCATCCTGCTGGAAGGTTTGCAGGCTGCGCTGGCGGCCGCGGAACAGCCCGGACAGAGCGTGGCCCAGCCCCATTCGGCGCCGCTGCAGGTGGACCTCGATCACCTGAGCCTGCTGGACAGCCTGGACCTGAGCCAGAAGCTCGACAAGGACAACTACCAGCAGCAACTGGCCGAGGAGCAGGCGCGGCTATCACGGCTGCTGCGCGACCGCAGGCTGCGCAAGCGCGGCGTGCTGGCCTTGTTCGAAGGGCATGATGCGGCAGGCAAGGGCAGCGCGATCCGGCGGGTCACGGGCGCGCTGGACCCGCGAATGTATCGCACGGTGCAGATCGCCGCACCGACCGACGAAGAGCGGGCGCAGCCCTGGCTCTGGCGCTTCTGGCGCAATGTGCCGGAGCGCGGCAAGTTCACCATCTTCGACCGCTCCTGGTACGGGCGCGTGTTGGTTGAGCGGGTAGAAGGTTTCTGCGCGCCGGAGGAGTGGCTGCGGGCCTATTCGGAGATCAACGACTTCGAGGAGCAGCTCGTCGATGCGGACATCGTGCTGGTGAAGTTCTGGCTGAGCATCGACAAGAAGACCCAGCTCAAGCGCTTCAAGGAGCGCGAGGATACCGCCTTCAAGCGCTTCAAGATCACCGACGAGGATTGGCGCAACCGCGAGCGCTGGGACGATTATGGCCACGCGGTGGCTGATATGGTCGACCGCACCAGTACGGAGATCGCGCCCTGGACGCTGGTGGAGGCCAACGACAAGCGTTTCGCCAGGGTGAAGGTGTTGCGGACGCTGAACGAGGCGCTGGAGGCCGCGATCGAGAAGGGGCGTTAACCAGGATCGGCTCGCCAAGTGCCTGAGGGAGCGGACTTGTGGCTGCAGCGAGGCGCCAGCTAGACGCTGCACCCACCTGCGAGATTGCTCAAACGCCTGCCGCGGGCATGCCTGATCCGTGAGGCAATGGCCGTGCATATGCTTGCTGAATGGTCATCGCCACGCTGGCGAGGGCGGAACTATGCTCGGATCACCGTCCACCCTGCGGTCGTGGAACAATCCGTGCGCGCTGCACCGCCATAACATTCCCGCGACCGCGCCTAGTCTCCGAGGTATGTCATGCGTGAAGTAGTGATCGTCGATAGCGTGCGGACTGGCCTGGCCAAGTCCTTCCGCGGCAAGTTCAACATGACCCGTCCCGACGACATGGCAGCGCATTGCGTCGATGCGCTGCTGTCGCGCAACGATCTCGATCCGGCGCTGGTCGAGGATTGTATCGTCGGGGCCGGTTCCAACGAGGGCGCGCAGGGCTACAACATCGGCCGCAACGTCGCCGTGTTGTCGCGCCTGGGCATCGCCTGTTCCGGCATGACGCTGAACCGCTACTGTTCGTCCGGCCTGCAGGCCATCGCCGTCGCGGCCAACCAGATCGCCTCGGGCTGCAGTGACGTCATCGTCGCCGGCGGGGTGGAGTCCATCACCCTGACGCTCAAGAGCCGCAACACCGATCACCTGTTCAACCCGATCATCCAGGAACGCGTGCCAGGCATCTACCACACCATGGGCCAGACCGCCGAGCTCGTGGCGCGGCGCTACAACGTCACCCGCGAGCAGCAGGACCTCTACTCACTGCAGAGCCAGCAGCGCACCGCGCGTGCCCAGGCCGAAGGGCTGTTCAGCGACGAAATCGTGCCGATGAACGTGCAGTATTTTACCGAGGACAAGAACACCGGCGAGCGCACCCTGCATCAGGGCGTGGTCGACCGTGACGACTGCAACCGTCCGGACACCACCCTGGAAAGCCTGGCCGGCCTCAAGCCGGCTTTCGCCGAGGACGGTTCGGTGACCGCCGGCAACGCGTCGCAGCTGTCCGACGGCGCCTCGATGACGCTGGTGATGAGCCTGGACAAGGCCATCGAGCTCGGCCTCAAGCCGCGTGCGTTCTTCCGTGGCTTCACCGTGGCCGGTTGTGAGCCGGAAGAGATGGGCATCGGTCGCGTCTACGCTGTTCCGCGCCTGCTCAAGGCAAAAGGGCTGCAGATCGCCGATATCGACCTGTGGGAGCTCAACGAGGCCTTCGCCTCGCAGTGCCTGTACTGCCGCGACACCCTGGGTATCGATAACGAGAAGTACAACGTCAACGGCGGCTCGATCTCCATCGGCCACCCGTTCGGCATGACCGGCTCGCGTACTGCCGGCCATATCGTGCGCGAACTACAGCGCCGCAATCTGCGTTACGGCGTGGTGACCATGTGCGTGGGCGGCGGCATGGGCGCGGCCGGGTTGTTCGAAGCGGTGCGCTGACGCCCTCGAAGCTGCTCACAGAAACGGGCCTGCTACCAAGCTGTAGCAGGCCCGTTTTTTTTGCCTGGCTGCGTTGTGCGGGGTACTAGTCGGGCCGCTTCTGACTGATGCTGCGTGGAGCGCCGTCGCCGACGGCGGTTCGGTTCCGCGGTAGGCATTGCACGCACGACGCAATGGCAGGTGGCGACATACGAAAAAGCCGCAGAGCATCGGTGATGACTCGGCGGCTTTTCTACCCGATCCGGCGATCAGGCCGTGGCGCGCTTAGCGAGACAGGTTGTACTCGGCAGCGGCACCGGTGCCCACGATGCTGGCGGACGGCAGCAGCTGGCTGATGAAGCGGTTCCAGCGGGTGATGTTGGCCGGACCCACGAACACCACATCCTGCGGCTGCAGCGGGAAGTGCTTGGCCAGAGCGAAGGCGGTCGGCGACTTGGCGTTCAGCTGGAACACCTTGGCCTGACCTTCGGCCATGTTTTCCGCACCGCGGATCACGTACAGCGCCTCGCCATCGGCAGTTTCCTGGCGAATGCCGCCGGCGGTGCCGACCGCGTCCATCAGGTTCATGCTGGTGGCCTTGAAGGTCATGGCTTGCGGCGACATTACCTCACCCAGCACGTAGACCTTGCGCTGGTCGTTGTACGGAAGGTGCAGCTGGTCGCCGTCCTTCAGGTAGACCTGGTGCAGCCAGGAATCCGGGCGGTTGAGGGAGTCCACGTCCAGCATGTACTCGCGACCATCACGCTTGAGGGTCAGACCGGTGAGGTCGGCGGTATCGGTATCAACGCCAGCCTGGCCGATGGCCTGGGTGATGGTCATCGGGGCGGTGGTGATCGGTACTTCGCCGGCAGTATTGAACGCACCGGAGACGACCACGCGCTGGCTACCGAAGCGCAGGATGGAAACGTCCACCTGCGGACTGTCGATGTAGTTGGTCAGACGGCGGGCGATGGTGGCACGCAGCTCTTCGATGGTCTTGCCGGCCGCTTCGACGTTGCCGATGTACGGGTAGAACAGCGTGCCGTCAGGGCGAACCAGTCGTCCGTTGGCATCCAGCTGCTGCTGCGGGCCGGACGGCGCGGTCAGTTCAGGGTGATCCCAGACGGTGATGTAGAGCAGGTCGTTGGCACCGATGCGGTAGGCGCTCGGCTTGTAGCTGAGCAGTTCCTGCTTGCTCGAGGTGCCTTTGTCGGACGCGATCTCACCCCGGAGCATTTCCGGCGTGATACGGACCAGCTGCACCGTGCCGTGTTCGGCTTCGGCGCCTTCCTTGAACTCGTCGGGGTCAAGGTACTGGCCGGGGGCGAAAGCACAGCCCTGCAGTGTCAGAGCGGAAGTAAAAGCGAGTGCAATGAATGGTTTCATGGTTTGTTCATCCTTGACGGAGTGGTTGTTGTTCAAAGAGTGAGACGGCTTGATTCACTTTTTTGCCTGAGGCGTTTGAATTGTTCTTTCGCCTTTTCAAGAGGACCGGAGTCATCACTCCACACTCCTCAGCGACCAAATCGGATCGGTAGCCAAAGTTTCTCTCCTTCCTGAATGTTCATCTCCAGCGGCTTTTATATTCAGCTACGCGGAAGCGTTTAATTCCCTCCTGGTTGTAAAACGGCAGCGGTCGGCTTGGCAGGTTTAATCCCTTACTTGTTTATGCGTGGCTGCTGCATTACGGCCGAGGCGGGACGGCGCTCAATGTTTAGTTCGATGTTGAAATGCCATCCTGTCACGCTCACACAGAAGGGATAGACCGTCTTGATCTGGCTGGGTTCACCGCGGTTCCGTGCAATTCCAGCCATTTTTTCGATGAATGCGTCAGCTGTCCTGTTTTGCTGGCTTGGCTTTGTCCATGCGGTAGTTCTTCTCCCGCCAAAATGCAGGAACAATGAACAGCGCATCATGGACATAGCGTTTGACCAGGCGTTTTGGCTCGGAGAGCATGCGATGCAGCCATTCCAGTTTGCAGTTCTGCATCCATACCGGAGCACGCTTAATACTGCCGGTGGCGAATGAAATCGACGCGCCGATACAAAAGCCCATTCCGGTCCGTTCGTGGCTTTCGATCGAACTGGCCAATATTTCCTGGCGCGGTGCACCCACCGCGTAGAACACCAGTTCCGAGGGGTGTTCACGAACGAACTGCAATGCCTTTTGCACTTCGTCCGGTCGATTGATGAAGCCCATCGGCGGATTGTGGTGGTAGACCGTGATGCCTGGATAAAGCGCGCGCAACTTGCTGCATTCCTGTTCGGTAGCGCCGATCAGCACGATGCGCAGATGCTCGCGATTGGCCCAGTCGAGCAGGTCCATGGTCAGGTCGCTGCCGGGAATGACTTCCTCGATCTGCACGCCGAGACGCTGCAGCAGCGGCTGCAGGATCCGGCTGTCGCACAGGCGCAGCCGGGCCTTGGCGTATGCCTCGCGCAGGGCAGGGTTGTCCTGCAGCTGCGCGAGGTGATCGACGTTGGGTGTCACGACGAACGAGTAGGGCTGCTTGACCCCCTCGCGAATGCAGTTCAGCAGCGACGCCTTGCTGCCGGTGTAGAAATGCACACCGAACGCGTGGTTAGTCTCGTTAGACACTCATCGTTACTCCCTTGAAGGCGCCCTTGATGCCGGACCAGGCAAGGCTGGGGTGGTTGAACTCCTTGATGACGGTGATCGCCGACAGGAAACAGGCCGAAGCCAGCGCAAACCCCTGGCCGTAGAAGCGCTTGTTGAAACGGGTGGCCGCACGGTTGCGGTAGTAGTGGTAGAAGGCCGAGCGGCCGCCCGAGCTGAGCGAGCCGTAGTGGAACAGGCGGCTTTCGGGCACGACGCGGATCGACACGCCTTTCTTCTTCGCCTGGAACTGCCAGTCGACTTCTTCGGAATACATGAAGTACGCCTCATCCATCATTCCGATGCGGTCGATCAGCTTGGCCGAGAACGCCAGGCTGCAGCCCATCAGGTAATCCGGTTGCTCGCTGGTCTCGGCCATGGCTTCGAGGGTCTGGTCCTTGCCCAGCAGCTTCGCCTTGCCCAGCAGCGGGTACAGCTTGCCGCCGCCATAGCACTCCAGGCGGCCGGTATCGGCGCTGAGGATCACCGAGCCGACGAACTGGCGATCATTCTGCGCGAGGGCATCGAGCAGCGGGGTGAGGGCGTCGCTGTCGACGTAGGTGTCGTTGTTGACGATCCAGAAGTTGGTCACCGGCAGGTTGTCCAGCGCCCAGCGCAGCCCGTAGTTGTTGCCACCGGCGTAGCCGTTGTTCTCCGGGTTGGCGAGCACGGTGACGTTGTGCCGCGGCTGGGCTTCCAGCCACTGGTTGAATGCCACGACGGAGCCGTCCTGGGAATCGTTGTCGATGACCACCACATGGTTGAGAGCCGGGCAATGAGCGAGCAGGCTCTCAACGCAACTGATGGTTTCAGTAGCTGCCTTGTAGTTGAGGATAAGCGCGACGTTCATGGATAGGTTCCTGGCTGCGGAGGTAACGGGCCCGTAGGGCATGAATGACGAACAACATTGCGATGACCGGCTGGCCGTATTCGAACAGGCCGTTGAGCGGCCAGATGACGAAGAGGGCCAGCATGGTCGCGTAGATGAAGCTCATGTCGCTGGCGATGTTCTTGGCGATGCGGTGATAGACGAACAGCGTCATCGGCACGATCAGGAAGGTCAGGAAGCCGAAGCGGAACAGCGTGCCGATGATGCCGACGTCGGAGAGGAAGAAGTGTTCGCCGAAATAGGGGATGAAGCCGTCCTGCCACATCAGCGAGAGCGAACCGCTGGGTAGCCAGTTGACCTGCTTCAAGTGGTCGAAGATCAGGGCGATGGTGACCGAACGGGCGCCGTCTTCCACGCCTTCCAGGGTGCTGTCGTAGAACTCGACGTTGAGTCCGAGAATTTCCAGCAGGCTCGGATAGAAGTAGAACGGCGACAGCAGAATCGACAGCGAGGCGGCCCAGATGATGGCCTTGGCACGCAGGCAGAACAGGGTGAAGGCCAGGCACAGCACGATCAGCTGGCGCGTCTGGGTAGCGAACACCAGGGTCAGCAGCAGCACCGCGGCGATCACCAGATAGAAGGTCTTGCTGCGCGCCGCACCGCTGATCGGCGACGCCCCCTTCGACCAGATCTGGATGCAGTAGAAGTACGCCAGGCAGATCAGGAAGGGGCCGATGGAGGATCGGTCCGGGCGGTCATCGGAGCGCACTTCCGGGCGCATGTCCGGAATCACGCCGAACTTGAAGCACCAGGAGAAGAACGCGGCAATCAGCGCGGCATAGAGGAATGCCCGCTCGAACTGCAGGGTGCTGACGCGCTTGCCGAGGAACAGCAGCGGCGCGAAGCCCAGAGCCGCCAGTACCCGGCGTTCCTCGATCAGCCCGAAGACGATCGGCTGTCCGTACGTGTAGTAGGCGAAGATCGCCGGGAGCACCAGAAACACCACGGTGGTGTAGGCGCAGTAGTACATGATGATGCGAAACTCACGCGGAGCGTTTTCCGCCGAAGCCAGCAGCAGCAGGATGGTGAAGATGATGCAGATGGCGAGGTACAGCTCGTTCAGACCCTTGATGCCGTAAGGGTTGTGCGGGCTGTCCCCGAACACGGCGAAGTGCAGCACGAGCGCCATGATCAGCAACGGAAAAAAGAAGAAGCGTGAACTGAAATTCGTCATCAACCTGAGTCCTTAGGTATTGGTTCCTTGAGCGCCACAGCCCATCAGGCTGTTTCCAGCGCCCGCTTCTTGATCTTCTTGCGTCGCACCAGCAGACCGGTGAACGCCTTGAAGCTCTGGTAGAACCCGATCTCCTTGGCCCCTTTGCCAAGCTCGAAGCCTTTGTACGAAGGGGTTTTGAGCAACAGCAGCTTCATGGCCAGCAGCCGCGGAAGAATCGTCGTGCGGCGGTAGTACTGGAACGGCTGGATGGCGAAGATGCTGCCCGTATCGAACGCCTCCGCTTTGACAACACCATCGGCCTCCGCGTTGCGAAAAAGTTCGCGGCCTTTTGCGGTGCGTACCAGAATCAGCGAGTTGCCCTCGCGCTCTTCGAACGAGGGGTAGCCTTTTTCGTCGCCTTCCCAGCCGTCGGCACAGACGATATCGGCGAACTCGCCGATGCCGTCCGGGCAGATCTTGCAGCGGGTCTGCAGGTGACGGTTGAGCACCTTTCCCCAGGAATCGTTGTAGGTCATGGTGCGTTCGTCGCCGTTCTTCAGCGTCGCCTTGGTCAGACCCGGCCAGCCGTCGCCGCGGTAGCGGAAGGCGGTGACGTCCTTGCGCTCGACCTCCAGCTTGTCCAGCACCTGCTCGGTACCCTGCAGGCTCGGGGTACCGGCGCACATGAAGGAGACGATGTAGGGAATGTTTTCCTTCAGGCGGGGATCGTGCTGCTGCATCTGGCGCACCGCGGCGACGTCGCAGGGTTTGCCGATGAACAGGTACTTCTCGGTGGACATGGCCACCCATTTCAGGGCCTCACCGGGGCTTGCCGGCGCGTAGCGCGAGCCGGAGGAGGCGATGATGTTCTGCCGCGAGCGGCTGATGGTCGCGACGTTCTCCAGCGGATCGGTGTGCGAGGCCTGGATCTGGATGACACCGTCGACCAGGTTCTTCTCCAGGCAATACTGCGCCAGCGCGGAGATCACACCGCCGGAGGAGCCGGCCTGGCGGATCTCGTTATCGGTGGCATAGCCCTTGAGCGTATCGAGGATCTCGCCCCAGATGGGGTGGTAGTTGGCCGACTTGTACGGCCGGATGTCCAGGTTCAGCGCCGGGCAGGACTTGGCGAAGGCGGCGCTGGTCTGCTCGTTGGCAACCGGCTTGTTCTGGTACTGCGCATTGAGCACCGGGCGGTGATAGCCATCGCCGGTCAGACGGATCTTGATGGCGTCGTCATCGGCCACCGAGCTGCACATGCCGCAGCCACTGCACAAGTCGTTGTTGAGCACGCGATTGAGTAAAGCTTTCATACCTGCCTTCCCTTGAGCGGCCGGTCGGGCGCGATGCGCGACCGGCAGTATTTAACGAGTTCGGTCATGCGGGCTGGCGCCGCTTGCGGTAGATGGCGAGCACCGCATAACCGTAAATGCCTGTCAGGACGACCATGCCGAGAGTGGACACCCAGGGGGCCGCCTGTATTCCGTGGGACGGAATGAAAATCCAGTAACAGAGCACGGTGATCACGCCCGACGCGATGATTCCGAAGGTGCGCAAGAAGCCCGTTCCCATGGCCATCAGCTGTACGCCAAGCCCGGCGGCGATGAAGCGCGCGGCGGTGAAGCAGGCGAACGCCAGCCAGAGGGTGTTCAGCTCGGCGTACTCGGCGCCGAGGAAGTAATCGGTGAACAGCGGGCCGATAAAGAAGAACGCCAGCGCGAAGATCAGCCCCATCCCCGTGTATTCGCCGAGGATGCGCAGGCCGTAGCGGGCCAGCCCAGCGGTCTTGTTGTGCAGCTGATAGGCGAAGCGCGGGATATGCACGCTGGCCAGCAGCACGCTGAACGGCACCGCGCCCTGGATCAGCCGCGAGCCGGCGAAGTAGATGCCAGCGGCCTCGCGACCGGCGAGGTTGTTGACCAGGATGACGTCCAGTTGGGCGAAGATATTGGTTGCGCCACTGTCCACCGCGAAGCTCGTGGAAGACTTGAAGCGTTCGCCCAGCACCTTCCAGGAATTGCGCAGGATGCCGCCCAGTTCGAGGATCCTCGACAGGGCGCGAAGGGCGAAGGTGGCGTAGATCAGTCGCGACAGGAGAAACGCCACGCCGATGGCCAGCACGTCGTTGCGCAGCAGGATCGCGGCACCGATCAGGACGAAATGCACCAGCGCCGTCGCCACCACGATTCGGGTTTCGCGGTGGAACTGGCCGATGCTGCGAAACACTGTCAGACCCAGGTCGCCGTAGGACGAAGCGAGCGTGCCGAGCAGGAACAGCACCGCGGCGAAACGTTCGATGAGGTGCAGGTCGAGCACGAACAGGATCACCGGTAGCAGCACGATGCAGGCCGGCAGCACCAGCACCGACTTCGCCGCCAGGCTGGCCGACATGATCTCGCCGGCCCGCTCGCGTTCGGCACCGATGTCGCGCAGGGCGCGCATGCCGAAGCCATAGTCGGTCACCAGCGCGACGATGGTCGACCAGGTGATGACGATGGAAATGAAGCCGAAGTCGCTCGGCCCCAGCGTGCGCGCGAGGATCAGCAGGGTGCCCAGCTGCACGGCGGTCCGAGCCGCCGTGGTGACCCCCATCAGGGCGTGGTCGCGCATGGTTATCTCTGATACGCGGCCTGAGGCTGATGCAGCGTCGCCAGAATCTGTTCCAGTGCGGCGCTGTAGGCGTCCAGCTTGCGACGGATGATCGCGCCGCTGGCGGCGACCTCGGCCTTGAGCTGTTCACGGTTGTCCAGGTGCGCCAGTACCAGCTCCAGCGCGCTGTCGGTGTCCTCGGTCTTGAGGTCGACCACGCGGTGGTAGTCCAGCGACTGGTAGAGCCCGGCGAACTTGCGGCTGTAGGCCAGCGGCACGACCGGTACGCCCGCGGAAAAGGCACCAATGGTGGCGTGCATGCGCGCGCCGACGAAGAAGTCCATGCCGCTGATATAGGACTTGGCTTCGATCGGCCCCTTGAAGCGCGGCGCCAGCTTGAGCTCCGGATACTGCTGCTGGAGCTGCTGGGAGACGGTGTAGTCGTCTTCGGCGGGGAACCCGATCGGGATCACGTGGGGCACCAGGTGCACCTCGTGGCCGCGCTCGAGCAGGGTACGGATCAGCCGGTCGGTCAGCGCCTTGTAGTCGGCGCGCAGGCCGAACTGGTTGGCCGTGCCTTCGTAGCCGCCATGATGCAGCAGCGCGGAGACACTCAGGCCCACGGCGAGCTTGCTTGGGTCGCGCTGTTCGCTCTGGCGCTCGAAGGGCAGGGCGAAGGCGACGTCGATCACCTCGTCGCGATTGGGGATGTTCAGCTGCTTGAGCACATCGAAGGACTGGTGATCGCGGGCGAAGACCATGGTGCTCTTCTTCATCGCCCAGGCCGAGGCCTTGGTGCCCCAATCGGACTTGAACGGGCCGATGGTCTGCGGCGACAGGATCAGCGGCACGCGGCCACCCAGTGCCATGCCCTTGCTGACCAGCAGCTTGATCAGGCGCTTGGCGCCATAGATGTCGGAAAAGCTGTCGCCCTCGCCGATGTCGAAGATCGCGTCGCAGGAAGTGATCGCCCGATACAGGCCGTGCGGGTTCTTCAGCAGGGCTTTCTCGTTGAACTCGATGAACTCGTAGTTGAAGCGTTCGGTGGACGGCGGGTAATCACAGGGGCCGGAGGAGCCGATGATCAGGAACTCCGGGGTGATGCCACATTTGCGGGCGGCTTCGTCGATCAGCAGCATGTTGGAAATGCTCAGCGCGCCAACCCCGAGGTTGCCGGATGAGAACGAATGCCACAGCAGTCCGAATTTCATGTTCGAGTCACTCCAGAATCAATCAGCAATTTGCGCAGGTGTAGGGCCGATGGCCGTGCAGTCGTTGGCCAGGTGCTTGCGCATGAGCTCCATCTGCGGACGGTCTTTGCCGTTGCGCGGCTCGATCGCAAGCTTGTAGGTGCCCCAGCCGGGGCCGCCGGCCCAGTACGCGCTGGGCACGCAGTTGTCGTTCAGATAGGCGAGCAGGTTGTCCATCGCTTGCGCCGCTTCGGGCAGGTCGTCGGGGATGCCGTACTCGCCGAGGAAGCCTTTCTGGCCATGCTTCTGCAGCCACTCGATGAATGGCCGCGCGCGTTCGACGCCGATCATCGGATCGATGTTGCGGCTGGTCTGGGCCATGTACTTGCCGGAGAAGTCGTCGTCGAAGTACAGGTGCGCCTCGTAGATGAGGCGGTCGGCCGGGTCGTTGATCAGGAAATTGGCGTTCACCAGCGGCCAGTGATAGGCGCTCGACCAGCGCTCGCCCTCGATGAATATCAGCGTCTGGTCGTCGACTTCGCGGATCGCATCGACCGCCGCCTGGGCTGCGCCAGGCCAGAGGCCCACGGTGCTGTGCGGCTCGTTCATGATGTCGTAGCCGAGCAGGCCCGGGTGACCTTTGAAGCGCTCGGCCAGCTTGCGCCACACCGAGGCATAGGCTTCGTAGGGCACCTTGCTCGAGCCGATGAGTTCGCCGTGGTAACGACCATAGTTGTGCATGTCCAGAATGACCTTCTGGCCGTTCTGTGCGGCCAGATCCAGGGTCTTCTTCAACAACCGGATCTGGTCGAAGTTCAATCCGGAATCGAGCGAGTGCTGCACGCGCTCCCAGATGAACGGAAAGCGGATCAGGCGGATGCCCTGATCGGCGTAGTACTTGAAGTGTTTCTTCTCGGGGTAGAAGTAGTGAGTGCCGTTCTTGCCCGGCGTGATGTGCGGGGCGAAGCCGGCACCGGAGATGTTGACCCCGTGCAGGGCCAGGCCTCCTTCGTCATTGACAGGCCAGTCGGCGGCGCACACGCCGACAGCCGACAGCGCGGCGGCCAGGGCCACTGCCAGTCGGGTCGAGCGCATTGCAGGCCGGTTGGAGTGTCTGGTCATCGCTAAACACCTATCTTCAAGCAAAAAAAATGTCCGCTGACGCTCGCAAGGTCGGTGTGGGCAGATACAAAAAAAAGGGGCGGCGTTCGGCATGGCGACGGGGTTGACCCCGCCGCCGTGCGAATCACTTACTTATTGGTGCTGGCGTATTCGTACTGGTAGTAGCCGTACTCGCCATAGGTGGATGCCTTGCGGACCACGGCGTTGAAGATCACGCCCTTGACCAGCAGGCCGTTCTGCTCGAGGCGCCGCTTGGCCGCTTCGATTTCCTTCAGGCCGTTCAGGCCGTAACGGGTGACCATCAGCGTGGTACCTGCCTGGCTGCCGACCAGCGCGGCGTCGGTGACCGCCAGGATCGGCGGGGTATCGAAGATCACCAGGTCGTACATGTGGCTGATCTCCTTGACGAAGCGCGAGAAGTTCTCGTGCATCAGCAGTTCCGACGGGTTCGGCGGCAACTGGCCATGGGTGATCACGTGCAGGTTGTTCAGCTGGGTCTTCTGGATGGCATCGAACAGGGTGATGCGACCGGAGAGGATATCGGACAGACCCTTGTCGCCATCGCAACGCATGACCTTGTGCAGGTAACCCTTGCGCATGTCGGCGTCGATCAGCAGTACACGCTTGCCGGACTGAGCGACAACGGCGGCCAGGTTGGTGGTGACGAAGGACTTGCCGACTGCCGGGCTCGGACCGGTGATCATCAGGACGTTGTTCTTGGCCTCGATCATCGCGAAGTGCAGGCTGGTGCGCAGGCTGCGCATGGCCTCGGTGGCGAGGTCGGCCGGGTCGTTGATGGTCAGCAGGTAGGATGCAGTGCTCTTGTCGCGCTTGAAGTTGGCCAGGCGCTTCTCCAGCGTGGCCTGCTTCTCGGTGAAGGGAATCGAGGCGTAGACCGGAGTGCCGGTGCGTTCGATGTCCTCCGGGTTCTCCACGCCGCGCTTGAGTGCTTCACGCACATAGACGAAGGCGGTGGCGAGCAGGGCGCCGAGCAGGGTGGCGACGATGACGACCAGCGGCTTGTTCGGCTTGACCGGGTTTTCCAGGTCTGCCGCGGCGTGGTCGATGATGCGCACATTACCCACGGTGCCGGCGCGGATGATGTCCAGCTCCTGGGTCTTGTTCAGCAGCATGGAGTAGGTTTCCGAGGAAACTTCCACGTCGCGGGTCAGGCGCAGCAGTTCCTGCTGGGTCGACGGCAGGGTGTCGATCTGCTTCTCCAGCTGGTCCTTCTGCATCTGCAGCTGGTTGATCTGGTTCATCAGCGCCTGGAAGTTCGGGTGCTGACGAGTGAAGCGACGTTCCATCTCGGTGCGCTTGAGGTTCTGCTCGGAGACCTGCTTTTCCAGGTCGACGATGCGATCGAGCACCGACTGGGTTTCTGCGGTGATATCCACCGAGCGGGAGCCGGTCTGGTACTTGTTCAGCGCGGTCTGGGCAGCCTCGAGGTTGCGGCGTACGGCCGGAACCTGCTCGTTGAGGAACTCCAGGCTCTGGGTCGCTTCCGCAGCGTTACGGGCAACGTTCTGATCGACGTAGCGGTTGGCCACTTCCTCCAGCACGCGGATGGCGTGTTGCGGATCCGGGTCTTCCAGGGTCACGTTGACAATGCCCGACTGCTTGCCGCGCTCGGCGGCGGACAGGCGCTGCTGATAGCTCTCCGTGGTGTTGTAGGTGCGATTCTTGATCACGGTGAAGGTGGTGCCGGGGCGAGCGTTCAGCTCGGCCACGGTGACGCGGTAGCCTTCGTTCTCTACCGGCTCGCCGGTGACGCCCTGTACCACGACTTCACCGTCTTCATCGCGCAGGATGAAGCCGTTGTTCTCGGCGGCTTCCAGCGTCAGCTCCTTGCCATGCACCTTGTCCGGTACTTCCAGCTGGGTGACCTTCAGTACTTCGCCACCCCAGGCGTAAGCGCCGAGGCCGGTCGGGTACCAGCCCAGCTCGCCTTCTTCGGTCGGCTCGAAGCGCCGGGCCAAGAAGCCGCCGATGATCGGGAAGTGGTGGGGCTTGATGATGATGTCGAGGTTCAGGTTGCTGACCGCGCCACCCACCACCGAGCGCGACTTGAGCAGCGCGATCTCGGTCTGTGCCGGCGATACCGGCGGGTTGTTGTTGACCACGTCGGTCAGGCTCGGCAAGCCGCTCTTGGGTTCGATCTGGATCATCGCGCTGGCGAGATAGACCGGTGTTGCGAGCAGCGCATAGGCGATGCCCAGGGCCGCGAAGAAGCCGGTGATGCCCAGAATGAGCATGCGGTTGTTGATGAAGGTGTCAAAGAGGTGGGCCAGGTCGATGTCCTTGTCCTCTTTGGTTTCATAGATTGGGCGGGGCATGGTTGTCATCGAAGTTCCTTCTTCATTTCAGGTAAGGAAGCCAGCTCTCGACGGATTTCGTCAGGAGATTGTGGACATGTTCAAAAGCGGGTTTGGATTGGCGGTAGGGGTCCGGAATTTCCAGGTTGTCCTGCCATTTGCCGATGAGAAACGTCTTGCCGTGGACCTCGGGTGCAATCTGGCGAATGTGTTGAATGTGGCTGTTCTCCATCGCCAGGATCAGGTCGGCCTGGTGCAGCATGTGACTGTCGACCTGGCGCGCACAGTGGGCGGGGAGTTCCAGCCCGTGGTCCTGCAGTACTTCATGGGCGGTTTTGTCCATGGGGTTACCTACTAGTGCGCCAATGCCCGCCGAACTGATCGTCAGGCCCTGGCCGCTGAGTCTGTGCGCGAACAACGCTTCGGCGGTTGGGCTCCGGCAGATGTTCCCGACACAGACGATCAAAATGTTCTTGAACATGGGTTCAACCTCGTGGCTGCAAGGTCGCAGCCGCCGGGATTCGGCCCGTGATGAACGAATGTGAGATTTTGGGCAGTGTCATTAGTTCCTTCCTGTCACGCCTTTGTGCGGCGTGACTTTTTCCAGTCTTTTCGGCGGCGCGCGGAGCGTGCGTCGATCAGTACACGTCCTTGTTCAGCAGCAGCGCCGGCGGGGTGCGTACGAGGATGTAGAGGTCGAACCAGACCGACCAACGCTCGATATAGTCGAGGTCGAACTCGACGCGTTTCTCGATCTTCTCCAGCGTGTCGGTCTCGCCGCGGTAGCCGTTGATCTGCGCCCAGCCGGTGATGCCGGGTTTGACGCGATGACGTGCCGAGTACTCGGCCACGGCGTCCTCGAACAGCACGCCGGCAGCCTTGGTGGCGGTGGCATGTGGGCGCGGACCGACCATGGACATGCTGCCGAGGAAGACGTTCAGCAGCTGTGGCAACTCATCGAGGCTGGTCTTGCGGATGAAGCGGCCGACACGGGTGATGCGATCGTCGCCACGGGTGGTCTGCCGATCGGCGTTGGCGTCGGACTTCTCGTGGTACATCGAGCGGAACTTGAAGACCTCGATCAGCCGGTTGTTGTAGCCGTAGCGCTTTTGCTTGAAGAGCACCGGACCCGGCGAGTCGAGCTTGATCGCCAGCGCGATGAGCAGCATCACCGGCGCGGCAGCGAGCAGGGCGATGCTGGAGATGACGATGTCTTCCAGCCGCTTGAAGAAGGGGGACCAGCCGCGCAGCGGCAGGTCCGAGGCGATCAGGGTGGGCAGTCCGCCGACTTCGGTGATGCGCTTGTCGGCGTGGCGGAAGGCGACCATGTCCGGTACCAGCAGGACGTTGACCGGCAGCTTGCGCAGTTCGTTGATCAGCTGGCCGATGCGGCTGTCGGCGAACCAGGGCAGGGCGACCAGCACCTGGGTGACCTTTTCCTCGCGGATCATGCGTTCCAGATCGCGGGTGTTGCCGAGCAGGGGCAGGTTGGCCAGTTCCTTCGGCAACCGCTCGAGGCGGTCATCGATGAAGCCCAGCACGCCGGTGCGTATGTCGCGATGGTTCTGCAGGTGTTCGGCCACGCGCAGGCCGTTCTCGGTACCGCCGAGGATCACTGCGTTCTGCAGGAACATGCCCCGCGCCATCAGGCGGCGGAACAGCGCGAGCATGGCCAGGCGCTCGGCGCCGAACAGGACTGCGCTGGTGAAGAACCAGAACACCAGATGTTTGGTTTCCAGGTAACTGAACAGGCCCATGCCCTGATGCATGAAGATCAGGAAGCTGAACGCTGCGGCCCAGGCCACGAGCATGACGCGGAAGCGCAACAGGGTGCTGAACACTTCTTCGCTATAGATGCCGACGGTCTGGAAGATGATGACGCTGAGTACCGCGAAGACGCCGAGGAATGCGCTGAACGGGCCGCTGGCGGGAAGTTCCATGAACGCCAGCAGGAGTAGCCCGGGCAGGATCGACGTGAGGCCGTGGATCAGGCGAATGCTGGCAAGGAAGTAATCGACGAAACTCGGGTGAGCATATTCAAGGGTTCCAACAGACTGTACGCGCATACAAGGCTCCATCCTCAGCTCAAAGCTGGCTCAAATCTCGAATTAATCGCCGCGGAACGCGGGGGATTGATAGCAGGCCGCCATCGCAACCGTGATCGGGACTCCTGCTCCGACCGTGCCTCTCCGGATGAGTTCAGTAGGAGTCAGTGGGCCGCCAAAAAAATGAGCGGGCCCGCAAAATGCGCGCAAATAGCTGTTTTGAAAGCGCTTTGAGCGGCGCCCGGGATGAGCGTGGCGGGCTAAGCAGGACGCGGATAATGACGGGCGGTGCGATACATCGAAGTTTTGGATTAATACCGCTGCGCTTGTTGCGCACAACTTCCGACCCCGGCCCCGGTCTTATGCAGCGGTGCCAATTGCGAGGAATGAACTGCCATGGGCGATGCCAAGGCGCTGCTGATACTGCATGGAAAACAGGCGCTCAACGATGAGGTACGCGAGGCGGTTAAACAGCGTCGCGAGGCGGGGTGGGATCTGGCGGTTCGTGTCACCTGGGAGCCAGGCGATGCGCAGCGGCTGGTGCGCGAGGCGCTGGATGCGGGCTATCCGACCCTGATTGCCGGTGGCGGCGACGGCACCTTGCACGAGGTGGCCGCGGCCATGCTGGAGATACAAGCGAACGCCAGCCTCGCGCTACTGCCGCTGGGGAGTGCAAACGACTTCGCCAAGGCTGCCGGCATACCGCTCGACCCGGTCGAGGCACTGGGCCTGCTGGAGCAGCCGGCGCAAGTGATCGATATCGGCGCAATGAACGGCCATCCCTTCGTCAACATGGCCACCGGCGGCTTCGGCTCCAAGGTCACCGCGAGCACCTCCGAGGAGCTCAAGCGGGTGCTGGGTGGCGGCGCCTATCTGCTCACCGGCCTGACGCGCTTTGCCGAGATTCATTCCGCGAAGGGGCGTTTCAGCGGGCCGGGCTTCGATTGGGAAGGAGAGTTCCTGGCGCTGGGCATCGGCAACGGGCGACAGGCCGGTGGTGGCCAGCTGCTCTGCCCGCAGGCGACGATCGACGATGGGCTGCTGGACGTCTGCATCGTGCCGGCACCGGCGGATGCCGTCGGGACCCTGGGCACGCTGCTCAGCGGTGGTCTGCTTGGGGTCGATGCGGTGTCGGTCAGTGCCCGGGTGCCCTGGCTCGAGGTCGAGGCGCCGACGGCGATCAACATCAATCTGGACGGCGAACCCTTCACAGGCGCCAGTCTGCGCTTCGATGTCCGCCCGCGGGCTTTGCGCCTGCACGTGCCCCCGGAGTCGCCGCTGCTGCAACGAAATCTCCGGGCGCAGTGATATGGGCGAAGCCGGCAGCCGGTAAGCTGGGAAAAAAAGTGGTGAACGGTACATAAAGCCGAAGGGGATGCTGCCGATATGCCTCTTACCATGTTTTCCCAAGGAGCCTGGAAATGGCCGGCATTCTCGATTCAGTCGATCAACGCACCCGCCTCGTGGGGCAGAATCGCCTGGAAATTCTCATGTTCCGGCTCGGCGGGCGGCAGAAGTTCGCCATCAACGTCTTCAAGGTGCAGGAAGTTGTCCAGCTGCCGAAGATGACGCTGATGCCGCACCGACACAGTTCGGTGTGCGGCGTGGTCAACCTGCGCGGGCAGACCCTGCCGGTGGTCGATCTGTCGCGAGCCATCGGCCTGCGGCCGCTGGTGCCGGACGAGCGCAGCACCATCATCGTCACCGAGTACAACCGCACCGTGCAGGCCTTTCTGGTCGGTGGCGTGGACCGCATCGTCAACCTGAACTGGGAAGCGGTGATGCCGCCGCCGACTACCGCCGGCCGGCAGCACTACCTGACTTCGATCACCAAGGTCGACGATGAGCTGGTGGAAGTGATCGACGTGGAGAAGGTGCTCGCCGAGATCGTCCCCTATGACACCAACATCTCCGCCGAGCGGCTGGCCGATCCGATCCTCGAGCGTGCTCGTGGCCGGGAAGTGCTCTGCGTGGACGATTCCTCGGTGGCCTTGGCTCAGCTGCGCGAAACCCTCAGCCAGCTCGGCCTGAAGATCCACACCGCAAGCGACGGCTTGAAGGGCCTGAACATGCTCAAGGCGTGGGCCGACGCCGGCGAAGTGCTCACCGACAAGCTGCTCATGGTGTTCACCGATGCCGAGATGCCGGAGATGGACGGCTATCGCCTGACCACCGAGATTCGCCATGATCCGCGTCTGCGGGACCTCTATGTGGTGCTGCACACGTCTCTGTCGGGTAGCTTCAACCTGGCCATGGTGCAGAAGGTCGGTTGTGACAACTTCCTCTCCAAGTTCCAGCCGGAAAAACTGGTGGACGTGATCCAGGACCGCCTGAAGCTGGACGAGCAGGCCTGACAGCCCGCCTGTAGCCGGCTGCTGAACCACGCAGCCGCCCCTGCTATGCTGCTGCGCTTTCCCCCAAGGAGGCGCAGCATGCATCTCTCCTCGCTCTATCGCTTCCCTCTCAAGTCGGCGGCTGGCGAATCGCTGCAGCGCTGCGCCAGCGATTCGCTTGGTCTGCTCGGCGATCGGCGCTGGATGGTGGTTGCCGCCGGCACCGGGCGCTTTCTCACCCAGCGCGTACTGCCGCGTATGGCTTTGCTGCAGGCGCATTGGCAAGGCGATACAGCGTTGAAGCTGGCGGCGCCCGGCATGCCGGAGCTGCTGGTGCGAGTACCGGATGACAAGACGATGCGCTGTGTGCAGGTCTGGAGCGCCAACCTGGTGGTACCGGATGCTGGTGAGACCGCCGCGGCCTGGCTCTCTGACTTTCTCGGGCAGGCCTGCCGGCTCGTGTACCTGCCGGAGGACGACGGCATTCAGGTCGATCTGGATTATGCGCGGCTCGGCGAGCGTACGGCCTTCAGTGACGGGTTTCCCTTTCTGCTGATCGGTCAGGCGTCGCTGGACGATCTGGCCCGACGTGTAGGGCGTCCACTGGAGATGCTGCGCTTTCGACCGAACCTTGTCGTCAGCGGGGCCGAGCCCTATGCCGAGGATGGCTGGAAGCGCATCCGTATCGGCCAGCTGACCTTCCGTGTGGTCAAGCCCTGTTCGCGCTGCGTCATCCCCACGCTCGACCCGGCCACTGGCGAGCGCGCGCCCGATCGGGAGCCACTGAATACGTTGCTGTCGTATCGCAAAGGGCCGGGCGGGGTGTTTTTCGGCCAGAATCTGATCGCCGAAGGGCGCGGCGAGCTGGAAGTCGGAATGCCGGTCGAGCGGCTGGAGTGAGAAACGGCCGGGCCCGGACGGTGTGCCGTCCGGGCCGGCTGCGCGTCACTGCGATTCGAAATAACGCTCGTGCCACTCCACCAGCGGTTGGGGTGAATTCAGCTTCTGCCCGTAGATCACCGAGTAGGTCAGCACGTTCTGCACGTACTGGCGGGTCTCGTCGAACGGAATGTTCTCTACCCACACATCGAACGACAGGTGCTCGGCGTTCCGCAGCCACTGGCGCACACGACCGGGGCCGGCGTTGTAGGCGGCCGAGGCCAGTACACGGTTGCCGTTGAACTGCCCGTAGATCTGGCTGAGATAGGCAGTGCCCAGCTGGATGTTGGTGGTGGGGTTCAGGACCTGCTGCGGCGAAGCCAGCGGGATGTTGAAGCGTTTGGCGGTTTCCTTGGCGGTTGCGGGCATCAGCTGCATCAGGCCGGTGGCGCCGACATGGGAGCGGGCATCGGCCATGAAGGCGCTTTCCTGGCGGGTTACGGCGAACGCCCAGCTGGGATGGATCTCCCGCGCCCGCGCGGCCTGTACCAGGGTGTTGCGGTGGGCCATGGGGAAGCGGATATCCAGATCGTCCCAGTACTGCGCCTGGCTGATGGTACGGATGGCCGGGAAGTACCACTCCTTTTCATAGGCGATGCGTGCCTGCGCGACCATCTCGTCGCGGCTGAACAGCCGACTGACGTGATACCACTCGCGGCGGCCATCGACGATCTGCCCGCGGTCGTGGAATTCCAGTGCGCGGCGAATACCGGCGGTATTGCGTACCTTCTGCACGACCTTCGGATCGAGCGCCAGTGGCTGATGGTTCAGCTTGTACGGCGCCTGGATGCGGTCGGCCGACAGGAAGCCGTAGAAATCCCGCTCTTCGGCCACCGGCTTATAGAGCAGGGCCGCCTGCTTGCTCTCCGGTTTGGCCAGCTGCAGGCTGCGCGCCTGCCAGTAGCGCCAGCGATTGGTATTGGCCAGTTCATCGGGAAAACGCTGTGTCAGCCGGTACGCTTCATCCCACTGGCCTTGGCGCAGCAGCAGACGGGTGCGCCACTCGGTTACGGTGTTGTCGCGCAGCTCGGGATCGTACTCGGCCATCACCTTGAGCGCGCGGCTGTCGAAGCGCTTGGCCAGGGTCAGCCCGATCTGCCGGGCAATGGCGACCTTTTCCTCGGGCGAAAACGCAAAGCGGCGGGCGTAGCCGTCGAGCAGATTGAGCGCCTGCTCCGGGTCCTGGCGTGCGAGGCGCCGCAGGCCGATCGAAACGACGTCGGCCATCGCCGGGCTGGTCGGCGAGAAGCGTTCAGACTGGCGAAGCATCTGCGGTTTCTGCGCCACGTCGATCATCAGCTGCCCCTGGCTCTGCAGCGTAGGCAGACGTTTCACCAGGAAGCTGGCGACCCCGTAATTGCCGCTCTCCACGGCCAGCTTGGTGCGCTTCCAGCGCCGGTCTTCGGTCAGGAGACCCTTGGATTCCCAGAGCTCGAACAGCGGGTCGCAGGAGTTGTGCTGCGACTTGCCCACCAGCCACAGCCGCTCGGTTGCGGCGTCAGCGCCCGGGAGACCGTTGCGCAGCTGATACTGCGCGAACAGGCAGTCCAGCTCGGTGAAGTTCATCTTCGGATCGTAATAGCGGGTAAAGGTCTGCCAGTCGCCGCGGGCGGCCAGCAGGCGCAGCCAGCGCAGCTTCATCCAGTTGATCTGAGGCAGGTCGCCGTGTTCGGCGAGAAACTTCTCGACTTCCTGATTGCTGGCCGACTTCAGCCGATGGGTCAGCTCGTCATAGGCGAGGTAGGGCTCGAGCGGATAGTCGCGCAAGGCGCTCTGGTAACGGCGATAGGGACCCGCATCGCCCTTGGCCAGGGCCTGCTTGGCCTCATCGTAATACTGGCGTTGCTGGCTGAGACTGGCGGCGGACGCATCCAGGCCAATGGCAGAAACGAACAGGCAGAAACACAAACTGGAGAGTCGGCCGCGCATGGTACATCCGTAAAACGGGGGGCGTTGAGATGACAGGCGACGTGCTGTACCGGGCGGCACAGGAGACGGCCTGCTGCAGGAGCTAGCTTAGCTTGCCGCACCGGCCAGTTAAACGAGCATTAAGCTCCGGTAACAAACAAAACCACTCTTCCGACGAGCGTACGGCGACAGGGGGGCAAGTCGCCGACAGACGGGAGGCCGGCGCGGCCGCTCGGCAGCGATAAATCATCGGATCCGACCGGGTTCATGGTCGCCATCCTGCTAGAATGCGCGCCCTGTTTTCGGAGGTAGCCATGACCCTGCTCAAGTTCACCGATGTATCTCTCGCCTACGGCACCACGCCGTTGCTGGATGGCGTGTCCTGGCAGATCGCGCGGGGCGAGCGGGTCTGCATCATCGGCCGCAACGGGACGGGCAAATCCAGCATGTTGCGCCTGGTCAAGGGCGATCGCAGCGCTGACGACGGAGAAATCTGGCGCGCGCCGGGACTGAAGATCGGCGAACTGCCACAGGAGCTGCCGCGGGCCGACGACCGCACGGTCTTCGATGTGGTCGCCGAAGGCCTGTCCGGGGTAGGCGAGCTGCTCGCCGAGTACCATCACCTGAGCATGAACATTCAGGATCAGGACGACCTCGACAAGCTCATGCATGTTCAGCAGGCCCTGGAAGCCAAGGATGGCTGGCGCTTGCAGCAGCTGGTGGAAAGCACGCTCAGCCGCCTGCAGCTGCCCGCCGATCGCACCCTTGCCGAGTTGTCCGGGGGCTGGCGGCGGCGAGTGCTGCTGGCTCAGGCGCTGGTGTCCGAACCCGACCTGCTGCTGCTCGACGAACCCACGAACCACTTGGACATCGGCGCCATCGCCTGGCTGGAGGAAGCGCTGACCGGCTTCAACGGTGCCGTGCTGTTCATCACCCACGACCGCGCCTTCCTGCAGAACCTGGCGACCCGCATTCTGGAGCTGGATCGTGGCCACCTGATCGACTGGAACGGCGATTACGCCAGCTTCCTGGTGCACAAGGAACAGCAGCTGGCCGCGGAGGAAACCGCCAACGCCCTGTTCGACAAGAAGCTCGCCCAGGAGGAAGTGTGGATTCGCCAGGGCATCAAGGCGCGGCGCACCCGCAACGAAGGCCGGGTGCGTGCCCTCAAGGCGCTGCGTGCCGAGCGCAGCGAGCGCCGTAATGTGCAAGGCAAGGCGACTTTCCAGGTGGAAACCGCGGAAAAGTCCGGCAAACAGGTTGTCGTTGCCGAGCACATCAGCTTCGCTCATCCGGGCGGCGAACCGCTGATCCGCGACTTTTCCCTCGTCATTCAGCGCGGCGACCGCATCGGCCTGCTCGGCGCCAACGGTACCGGCAAGACCACGCTGCTCAAGCTGCTGCTGGGTGAACTGCAGCCCAGCAGCGGCTCGATCGAGTTCGGCACCAAGCTGGAAGTGGCGTATTTCGACCAATTGCGTCACCAGCTGGAGCTGGAGAAGACCGTGGTGGACAACCTCGCCGAAGGCCGCGAATTCATCACCATCGATGGGCAGAATCGCCACGTGCTGAGCTACCTGGGCGACTTCCTGTTCAGTCCTCAGCGGGCGCGCACGCCGGTCAAGGCGCTGTCCGGCGGTGAGCGGGCACGGCTCTTGCTGGCGAAGCTGTTCAGCAAGCCGGCCAACCTGCTGGTGCTCGACGAGCCGACCAATGATCTCGATGTGGAAACCCTCGAACTGCTCGAAGAGGTGCTGCTCGGCTTCCAGGGCACGGTGCTGATGGTCAGCCACGATCGGGCCTTCCTCGACAACGTGGTCACCAGCACGCTGGTGTTCCAGGGCGGTGGCGAGGTGCGCGAGTACGTCGGTGGCTATCAAGACTGGCTGCGCCAGGGCGGTTCGCCGCGTCTGCTGGGCGTTGCCGACTCCGCTGCGCAGGCGAAGGAGGCCGGCAAGGCGCAGGGGGCGGCGCCTGCTCCCGCTCCGGCGCCGGCCGAAGCGGCACCGGCGAAGAAGAAGCTCAGCTACAAGCTGCAGCGCGAACTGGAGGCGCTGCCGGGCAAGATCGATGAGGCCGAGAAGGCCATCGAGGCGCTGCAGGCGGACATTTCCGATCCGGCGTTCTATCAGCAGGCGCCCGAGGCGACCGCCGCGGCGCTGGCCCGCCTCGAAGCGCTACAGCTCGAGCTCGACGGGCTGCTGGAGCGTTGGGCCGAACTCGAGGAGTGATCGCACGCTGTGGGCCCCGGCGGCGCCCGGAAGACGGGAGTCGCTGCACGGCGGAGCGGGTCCCGGTCACGGCTTATGAGATGGATCAATGCCATGCGCGCTGGCGCGTAGTTAAGTATCCGGAAAAGGATCAGCAGTCATGATGGAGCGTTAATGGCAATCGAATACCGCATCACCCTGGATGACGAACACGATTTCAGTTACCGGATTGAGCTGGATCGTGATTACGACCAGGAGGCAGCCGCCCAGGCGCCAAAATGGACCCGCCTCGATCATCAGCGTTGCTCCAACTGCCCGCTCAGCAAGGACGATTTCAGCCATTGTCCCGCCGCCGTGGACCTGCATCGAGTGATCGAGGACTTCCAGGGGCTGCCCGCCGTGCAGAAGGCTCTGGTCTGGGTGCGTACCCCCGAGCGCGAATACACCAAGCAGGTCGGACTGGACGAGGGCTTGCGGGCGCTGCTCGGAGTGATCATGGCGACCAGTGCCTGCCCGGTGCTCGGCCGGCTCAAACCCATGGCCAAGCAGCATCTGCCGTTCGCCAGCAATCATGAGTTCGTGCTGCGGGCCGTGTCGCTCTACCTGGCGCGACAGTATTTCAATCTGCGCGAAGGGCGCCATGCCGATTGGGAGCTGCGGGGGCTGGTGCGCTCATTCCAGCAACTGCAGCTGGTCAACCAGGCGTTCTGGCAGCGCATTCACGATACCTGTCACGCCGACTCCAACCTCAAGGCCTTTCTGACCTTCTTCTCGATGGCGTCCAGCCTGACCTATTCGCTGGAGACGCAGCTGCAGAAGATCCGCCCCTTGGTGATGAGCGCGGGCGAGGGCGTGGAGCTCTTCTGATCACCGCGACCGCGCAGCGCCATCGCGCTGCGCGGTCGGGGCTGTCATTCCGTTTTTTTCAGGCGCACGGCCAACACGTCGCACGGCGCGCCATGCAGGATGTCGTTGGCGGTGGAGCCGAGCAGCAGCGCAAGGCCGTGGCGGCCGTGGCTGCCGACCACGATCAGGTCGCAGCGCTGCTCCTTGGCCAGTCGATGCACTTCCTGGCGAGGCTGCCCATAAGCCAGGTGGCGATTTTCCGGAGCCAGACCTGGATAGCTGTCGGCAAAGCCGTTCATGCGCTCGCGGGCCTGATCGAACTGCTGTTGCTGCAGCATCGAAAGGTCCATCGGCACGTCACCGCCGAACGCCATGGCCATCGGTTCGATGATATGCACCAGGCTCAGTTTGGCATTGGAGGTGCTGGCGAGCGACTGCGCGCGGGCGACAACCGGATGGCATTCTTCGGTCAGGTCGATGGCGACCAGTATGTGTTGGTAGGGCATGGCGCGTTTCTCCTTGCGTGCCGGTCGCCAGAGGCAGTGGTCGTCCCGGCGGTATCTGGGTGATTACCCTTTCGTTTAACAGGTTTATACGACCTTGCGTCGGCCCCCGCCAGTGGCTTGTTGTCACCATCGATGACGGTGACCAGGCAGGGGCTGCTATCATGGCCGCCTTCTTTTTTGCGTCGCTGTCATGCTCGCCGCGTCGCCGCAGGTACGAGAAACGCCAATGCCGATGTTCGAATCCGATTATTCGCTTGCCTGGGCCCTGTACGGGCTAGCCGCGCTGGGCTGCCTGTTGTTCTGGTTCCGGGTGACGCGCTGGATGTGGCGCTGGTTGCGCGAGCCGCTGCGATTGATCGCGGCCGTGCTGCTGTTCACGCCGACCATCGTCGACCCGGCGAAGGAACTGTTCGCGCCCGCCGTGGCCATTACTGCGATGGACCTGGCGTTCAAGGTCGGCAACAACGCCTGGCGAGCGGTGGCGGATCTTGCGATGTACGGCTTGATCGCCTTCGCGCTGTATCTGCTGCTGGTCGCCATTCGCTGGCCGCTGGAGCGCAGGTACGGCCGGCGCGACGAAGCCGTTGCGGACGAGGACCCACGCACGCTGCGCGAGCGCATGGAGGATGAGCACGACGATGAGCCGGACTACACCCCATCGCGTGGCCGGATGCGCACCGAGCCGCGGATCTGAGCGCAGCCAAACATAGGTTACGAACCCCCATCGGGAGATGACGCATGTGCGAGCTGCTTGGCATGAGCGCCAACGTGCCCACCGATATCGTGTTCAGCTTCACCGGCCTCATGCAGAGAGGCGGCAAGACCGGGCCGCACAAGGACGGCTGGGGCATCGCCTTCTATGAAGGTCGCGGCCTGCGCCTGTTCCAGGACCCGGTCGCCAGTTGCGAGTCCGAAGTGGCGAAGATGGTGCAACGCTACCTCATCAAGAGCGAAGTGGTGATCGGCCACATCCGCCACGCCAATGTGGGCAAGGTTTCGCTGGTCAATACCCATCCTTTCGTTCGCGAGCTGTGGGGGCAGCACTGGTGCTTCGCGCATAACGGCCAGCTCGCCGACTTCGAGCCGCCTAAGGGCATCTACCGCCCGGTTGGCGACACCGACAGCGAGCGCGCGTTCTGCGACCTGCTGAACCGCATCCGCCTGGATTTCCCGGACCGCTGTCCACCGGACAACCTGCTGCCGGTTCTGCTTGGCGCATGCGTCGAATACCGCCGCAAGGGAGTCTTCAACTGCCTGCTGAGCAATGGCGAATGGCTGTTCAGCTTCTGCAGCACCAAGCTCGCCGAGATCACCCGGCGCGCGCCGTTCGGGCCGGCGCAGCTGAGGGACGCCGAGCTGACGGTGAACTTCCATGCCGAAACCACACCGGACGACGTGGTCACCGTCCTGGCCACCGAGCCGCTGACGAACAACGAGCAATGGACGCTGCACGAGCCCGGCCAGTGGAGCCTGTGGCGCCTCGGCGAGTGTATCGCCCGGGGGAGGGTGGCCGAGTGCTGAGGAGTTATCTGCGTCTGACCCTGTTCGCCTTCGGCTTGCTGGTCGGCATCCAGGTGCCGGGATTCATCGAGGCCTATGTGCAGCATGTCGAGGCGCGGCGGCTGGAGGCTCAGCAGGGCCTGCAGGGCTTTCAGCAGACGGCGCAGCGCTTCTTCGGCGGCGATCTGGATGCCCTGGTGCGGCATTATCAGGACAGCGACGACCCGGTGTTCCAGAGCGATGCGCAGAGCGTGGAGCAGCTGGTAAGCCGGGCGCGGATGCTGGAGCGCGAATGGCAGGCGATGCAGGGGCCGTGGTATGCACGGGCCGCGCACGTCTTGCTTGGTGCACAGCGCAGTCTGCGCGAGCAGGTCTGGAGCAGCTACCGCTTCCAGGTCCTGTTGGCGCCCGAGGCCATCGCCTGGGGTCTGAGCTGTGCGTTGCTCCTGGCCTGGCTGGTGGAGAGCCTGTTGCTGGCCGCCAGTTTCCCGCTTCGCTCGCGGGCGCGACGCTACCGGCCGTATCGCTGAGCGTCATCGCCGTGCGCTCAGCGGTCGATACCGCCGCCCAGGTGCCGACCGCTCACTTGGCCAGGAACTTCATCCCTTCCTCGAGCCCACTGAGGGTCAGCGGATACATCCGGTCTTCCACCAGCTCGCGAACGATCCCGGTGGAGGTGGTGTAGCCCCAGGTATCCTTGGGATAGGGGTTGATCCAGATGAGCTTCTTGTACTTCTCCATGAAGCGCTGCATCCACACGTAGCCCGCTTCCTCGTTCCAGTGCTCGACGCTGCCGCCCGGCTGGGTGATCTCATAGGGCGCCATCGCCGCGTCACCGACGAACACCACCTTGTAGTCCGCGCCGTACTTGTGCAGCACATCCAGCGTCGAGGTGCGCTCCGACGTGCGGCGGAAGTTGTTCTTCCACACCGATTCGTAGATGAAATTGTGGAAGTAGAAGTACTCCAGGTGCTTGAACTCGGTCTTGCAGGCAGAGAACAGCTCCTCGCACACCTTCACGTGGGCGTCCATCGAGCCGCCGATATCGAACAGGATCAGCAGCTTCACCGCGTTGCGCCGCTCCGGTCGCATCTGAATGTTGAGCAGGCCAGCATCGCGCGCGGTGTGGTCGATGGTGCCGTCGATGTCCAGTTCGTCCGCCGCGCCCTGACGGGCGAACTTGCGCAGGCGGCGCAGGGCGATCTTGATGTTGCGCGTACCGAGTTCGACCTGGTCGTCGAGGTTCTTGTATTCGCGTTGGTCCCAGACCTTCACCGCCTTGCCCTGCCGTTTGCCGGCATCGCCGATGCGGATGCCTTCGGGGTTGTAACCGCCGGAGCCGAACGGGCTGGTGCCGCCGGTACCGATCCACTTGTTGCCGCCGGCATGGCGTTCCTTCTGCTCTTCGAGACGCTTCTTGAACTCCTCGATCAGCTTGTCCAGCCCGCCGAGGGACTGGATCTGCGCACGCTCCTCGTCCGTCAGGCTGCGCTCGAACTCCTTGCGCAGCCAGTCTTCGGGGATCAGCACTTCGAGGTGCTGGTCGAGATTCTCCAGGCCCTTGAAGTAGGCACCGAAGGCCCGGTCGAACTTGTCGAAGTGGCGCTCGTCCTTGACCATCACCGTGCGCGCGAGGAAATAGAACTCGTCCATGTCGGCGAACACGACGCGGTGCTTGAGCGCATCGATCAGATCCAGCAGTTCGCGCACCGATACCGGCACCTTGGCGGCGCGCATCTCGTTGAACAGGCCAAACAGCATGGCAGAAACCTCTGGCGCCGAGGTCGGCGCGATATTCGGGCGCTCAGCGTGGGCTGTCGCCGTTGTGTTGGGGCATCCCGTCGCGAATCGCATACCAGTCGGCCTTCGAGTCGACGTAGATATACGATTGCGGCGGCTCCGGCAGCGGTGAGTCGAGGGTGCCGGCGGCGACGCCGACCTCATGTTCGCGGTTGTCGACGAACAGCAGATTGGCACCGCAGCGAATGCAGAAGGTGCGCGTGACGTGCTCGGAGGAATGGTAGACGCCGAGCTGATCCTTGCCGGACATGAAGTGGAAGGCATCCAGCGGTACGCTCGCATAGGTGGCGAATGCGGCGCCGTGGGCCTTGCGGCACATCTTGCAGTGGCAATGGGTCAGCGCGTCGATGGGAGCGTCGATGCGATAGCGCACGACCCCGCACAGGCAACTACCGGTATGCGTTTGCATGGTTTCTTCCTCCAGTGAGTGCACGGCCGGCTCCACCGGAAACCGGCGCCGATCAGCGGCTGTTGGCGCGTCGGCTCATGAAGGCTAGACGCTCGAGCAGCATCACGTCCTGCTCGTTCTTGACCAGCGCACCGGCCAGCGGCGGGATTGCACGGGTCGGGTCGCGCTCGCGCAGCACGGCTTCGCCGATGTTGTCGGCCATCAGCAGCTTCAGCCAGTCGACCAGCTCGGAAGTCGAGGGTTTCTTCTTCAGGCCCGGCACCTTGCGCACGTCGAAGAACACGTCCAGGGCTTCGCTGACCAGCGACTGCTTGATGCCCGGATAGTGCACGTCGACAATCTTCTGCAGCGTCTCGCGGTCCGGGAAGGTGATGTAGTGGAAGAAGCAGCGGCGCAGGAAGGCGTCCGGCAGTTCCTTCTCGTTGTTGGAGGTGATGATGATGATCGGCCGCTGCGTTGCCTTGATGGTTTCGTTGGTCTCGTAGACGTAGAACTCCATCTTGTCGAGTTCCTGCAACAGGTCGTTGGGAAACTCTATGTCGGCCTTGTCGATCTCGTCGATCAGCAGGATGACCCGCTCCTCGCTTTCGAAAGCCTCCCACAGCTTGCCCTTCTTGATGTAGTTCTTCACGTCGTGGACTTTGTCCACGCCCAGCTGCGAATCACGCAGCCGGCTGACCGCGTCGTATTCGTAGAGGCCCTGGTGGGCCTTGGTGGTGGACTTGATGTGCCAGGTGATGAGTTTGGCGCCGAAGGATTCGGCCAGCTGCTCGGCCAGCATGGTCTTGCCGGTGCCCGGTTCGCCCTTTACCAGCAGGGGGCGCTGCAGGGTGATGGCGGCGTTGACCGCGAGTTTCAGGTCGTCGGTGGCGACGTAGGACTGGGTGCCTTCGAATTTCATTGCGGATTCCTTCGGCGGGGCCTGGCACGCAGGCGCTCGTTGTAGTCAGGTGGACGACTATAAGGGAAGGCCGTGTGGCTGTGAACGCGAGCGCATCATTCAGTCACTGAATGGCCCTGTGCGTGTTTCTGGTGACGCCCGCGGATCATTCTTCCTCGTCCAGCGCGCGTTCGAAGCGGGCGGTAAAGGCCTCGACGAAGGCATTGCGCAGGATCGCGACGAACGCCTGGAACGGGCTGACGTCCGTTTCCTTGGTCGTGCCGGACAGCTCGACGCGGGTGGCGAACTGGTCCTTGCGCTGGTTTTTCAGCACTTCCTGGCCGCCGCCGACGACCGCCTCCCACAGGCCGCGGAAGAAACCCTTGTCCTCGTTGGCCACGTCCTGCTCGTAGTCGAAGATGTCGACGTTGCGCAGCAGCGGTTTGATATAGCCGTCGAGCTGGCTGTTGCTGGCCTCGACTTCGACCACCAGGTCGCCGGTGCCGCCGGCGAAATCGAACTTGCCATAGGCCCGGCTGAGGTCGTTCAGCTGCTTGAGCGGCACCCCCGTCGCGCGCAGATTCACCTCGAAGTCTTCCCAGTCGGTGAACGGGTCGAAGCGCGCGGTCGCCTCGATCGGCGCCTGATTAAACAGCTTGCCGGTGCCCTCGAAGGTCGCCGTGCGAGTGCCGTCGGCATCGTCGGTGTTGGTCAGGTTGTACAGGCTCGCCTGGATGTCGCTGGCATACACGTGCACCTGCGGGTCGGAGGAAAAATTGCGGAACGACAGCTGGCCGTCCACTACGCGAATCTCGTTGAGCGTGATGGGCACCAGCGCATCGAGCTGGTCGCGCCAGTCGACGCCTTCGCCGCTCTGCGAGTCGCCACTGTCGCCGCCATCGACGAAGTTCAGGTGTGGCTGCTTGAAGACGACCTCGCCGACGATTTCGCGGTGGCGCAGGATCGCGTCCCAGCTGATGGCGATATCGATGCTCGGCGCCTTGAACAGGGGGGCTTGCACCCGCTTGTCCTTCTTTTCGATCAGCAGGCCTTCGACCCGGTAGGCGCCACGCCACCAGACCAGGTCGACATCCTCGACATGGCCTTGATAGTCCCCCATGTCGGCCATCTTCTCGTTCAGGAAGTTGCGCACCAGGTGCGGCAGGGCGAGATGCAGCAGGATCAGCAGCAGGCCGAGCGCTAGCAGGATCCACAGGGGAAGCAGGCGGCGAGTCATGGCATTCCGGGATGTGCGAGGTTATGCACGATGGACCCCGGCCGGCAGGCATGAGTTCGGCTGGACTGTCGTCAGGACTGCGCATAGGCTGAACGGTCAGATACTCCTCGGACAGGGCCTTCCCATGAGTCGCATATACGCAGACAACGCACGCTCCATCGGCAACACCCCGCTGGTCATGATCAATCGTCTCGGGCCGAAGGGCGTGAGCATCATGGCCAAGATCGAGGGGCGCAACCCGGCCTATTCGGTGAAGTGTCGGATCGGCGCAGGGATGATCTGGGACGCCGAAGACAGCGGCCGGATCAAGCCCGGCATGACGCTGGTCGAGCCTACCTCGGGCAACACCGGGATCGGCCTGGCATTCGTCGCCGCCGCGCGCGGTTACAAACTGATGCTAACCATGCCGGCTTCGATGAGCCTGGAGCGACGCAAGGTGCTCAAGGCGCTCGGCGCCGAACTGGTACTCACCGAGCCGGCCAAGGGCATGAAGGGCGCTATCGAGAAGGCTGCGGAGATCGCCGCCTCGAACCCGGAGCAGTACTACATGCCCCAGCAGTTCGAGAATCCGTCCAATCCGGCGATTCACGAAAAGACCACCGGGCCGGAAATCTGGAATGACACCGATGGCGGCATCGATGTGCTGGTGGCTGGCGTCGGCACAGGGGGCACCATCACCGGCGTGTCGCGCTATATCAAGAACACCAAGGGCAAGCAGATCCTGAGCGTTGCCGTGGAGCCCGCCAGCTCCCCGGTGATCAGCCAGACGCTGGCCGGTGAAGAGGTGAAGCCCAGCCCGCACAAGATCCAGGGCATCGGTGCCGGCTTCGTACCGAAGAACCTCGACCTGTCGATGGTCGACCGCGTCGAGCTGGTCGATGACGACGAGGCCAAGCAGATGGCGCTGCGACTGATGCGCGAAGAGGGCATTCTGTGCGGCATCTCCTGCGGAGCGGCGATGGCGGCGGCGGTACGGCTGGCCGAACGGCCGGAAATGCAGGGCAAGAATATCGTCGTGATCCTGCCGGACTCCGGCGAGCGCTACCTGTCCAGCATGCTGTTCAGCGACATGTTCAGCGAGCAGGAACTGGTGCAGTAATACGCCTCGCGGCGCGGCTGCGATGTCAGCCGCGTCGCAGGTCCGTCTGTGGCTGGGCTGGCGGCGTTGGTCGCAGGATCAGCCACAACGCCAGTGCGATCAGTGCACCGCCCTGGACATAGGCCCAGGACAGCGGTTCATCGAGCAACAGCACGCCCCACAGCACGCCGAATGGCGGGATCAGGAAGGTCACGGTCAGTGTCTTGACCGGGCCGATGTCCGCCAGCAGGCGAAAGTACAGGATGTAGGCGAACGCCGTGCAGACCAGTCCGAGCCCCAGCAGGCTGAGCCAGACGGTCTGGTCGCCCCAGCTCACCGGCGGTGCGTTCAGCACGGAAAGAACGAACAGCGGCAACAGGCAAAGCGTTGCCCCTGCCTGGCTGCCAAACGCAACCACCTCGCTGTTCAGGCTGTCGCCCTGCTGGTTGATCCAGCGGCGGGTAAGGAAGCCGCCTACGCCATAGCAGGCCGTCGCGCCCAGGCACGCCAGCGCACCGAGCAGCACGTCCGTGTCGAAGGGCACCGGGCCGATGCGCATCAGCAGGGCAACACCGCCGAGTCCGCTGAGCACGCCAACGATCTTGGCCAGCGTCAGCTCCTCGGCAAAGAACAGGGCGCCGATCAGCACGCCCATCATCGGCGTGGTCGCGTTGAAAATGGCCGAATAGCCAGCCGGCAGCAGCTGCGCGGCCACCGAGTACAGCACGAACGGCACGCCGGAGTTGATCGCGCCGAGCACCAGGCACAGGCCGAGCTTGCCGTGGAAGTCCCAGCGTGTGCGCATCAGAGCCAGGATCGCCATCAGGCCGACGGTCGCCAGCAGTACGCGAAAGAAGGCGGTGGGAAAGGTCCCGAGTACGGGGGCGATGATGCGCAGGAACAGAAAGCTCGCGCCCCAGATGGCGGCAAGGCCGAGCAGGCGAAGCAGGTCAAGCGGTCGCATGGACTGGCTCCATCTCACGAAGCAGCAAGTGTTGTCGCCCTTTGCGCAACTGGCAATCCGAAACCGACTTTCAAACAGCGGGCTGCTAAGCTCGGCGAACCTTCATGTCCGGCAGTGGGTGCATCATGGTGCAGCACGAACTGGCCGCGGAAATCGCGCGGCAGATTCTCCTCGGCTTCGACGATTATCGAGAGCATTTCCGTCTGATCACCGAAGGCGCGCGGGCGCGCTTCGAGCAGGCGCAGTGGCAGGAAGCCCAGCGCGCCTCCGCGGCGCGGATCAGTCTCTACGAGGAGAAGGTGGGGGAAACCCGGCGCCGTTTGCTGGCCAGCTTCGATCATGCCGACCTGCTCCAGGTCGAGGCCTGGCCGCAGATTAAGAGTGCCTACATCGAGCTGATCAACCCGCGCTTCGACGATGAACTGTCGGAAACCTGGTACAACTCGATCTTCTGCGGGCTGTTCAGCCACGACTGCATCAGCGACGGCACCATGTTCATCCATACCACCCGGCCTGCGGTGCGTGCTCATGAGCGGCTGGCGCAGACGCGTCGCTACCGCCCGAACGGTGATCTGCGCGGGATGCTGGAGCAGATCCTGCGCGACTATGCGTTCTCGGTGCCGTACTGCGATCTGCCGGGTGATCTTCAACGGTTGCAGACGCAGCTCTGCGAGACGCTGCCTGACTGGGTCTGCAAGGACCCCGAGCTGACCGTCGAGGTGTTCGTGTCGGTGCTCTATCGCAACAAGGGCGCGTATCTGATCGGGCGCATCTTTACCTGCGACGAGCAGTGGCCATTGGCGATTCCGCTGTTGCATCGCGATGGTCAGGGCATCGTGGCCGATGCGCTGATCACGGACGAGGCGGAGGTGTCGATCATCTTTTCCTTCACTCGTTCTTACTTCATGGTCGAGGTGCCGATCCCTGCCGAGTTCGTCGGCTTTCTCAAGCGCATCCTGCCCGGCAAGCACATCGCCGAGCTGTACAGCTCGATCGGCTTCTACAAGCATGGCAAGTCCGAGTTCTACCGCGCACTGATCGACCACCTGGCCAATACCGATGACCGTTTCGTCATGGCGCCCGGGGTGCGCGGCATGGTGATGACGGTGTTCACGCTGCCCGGCTTCAACACGGTGTTCAAGCTGATCAAGGATCGCTTCTCGCCGATCAAGAGCGTCAATCGCGCCAACGTGATCGAGAAGTACCGGCTGGTGAAAAGCGTCGATCGGGTAGGGCGTATGGCCGATACCCAGGAGTTCGCGGACTTCCGTTTCCCCAAAGCCAAGTTCGAGCCTGAATGCCTGGCCGAACTGCTGGAAGTCGCGCCATCGACGGTGGAGGTGCAGGGCGACACCGTGCTGGTGCGGCATTGCTGGACCGAGCGGCGCATGACGCCGCTGAACCTTTATCTGGAAAACGCCAGTGAACAGCAGGTACGCGAGGCGTTGGAAGACTACGGCCTGGCCATCAAGCAGCTGGCGGCAGCCAATATATTTCCCGGCGACATGCTGCTGAAGAACTTCGGCGTCACCCGCCATGGTCGGGTGGTGTTCTACGATTACGATGAGATCAGCTTTCTCACCGAGGTGAATTTCCGCCACATACCGCCGCCGCGCTACCCCGAGGACGAAATGGCGTCCGAGCCCTGGTATTCGGTGGGGCCGAATGACGTCTTTCCCGAGGAATTTCCACGCTTTCTGTTCGCCGATCTCGGCCAGCGTCGACTCTTCGCCAGCCTGCACGGGGAGCTCTACGACGCCGATTACTGGAAAGGGCTGCAGGATGCCATCCGCCAGGGCAAGGTGATCGACGTCTTCCCCTATCGGCGCAAGGCCGACCGCAACTGACGCCGTGCCGTCCGCGAAGTCGGTGGAACGCCCAGGCGCCCGCTCGGTCGCAGATGTAAAGCGCCGTAACAAAGCGGCGCCCGTGCAGCAACGTATGGCCACATTGCGTGCGAGCACCAGGCCGGAACTTGGATTATGCTGTCCACATAGGCCGCATGGCTCCGATGTAGCCCGTTATCTAGCAGGAGGGTATGACCATGAAAGCATGGCTCAATGAAATGTATTGGAAGCTGGCGGTCGCTCTTGGCTTGATCGAACCGCCTCGTATGCAACCCATCCCCGTACGCGCCCGCCGCGAGCAGGAGCGTCGCGCCCAACGCTGAGCCGCGTCACGCGGTGGGCAGGGCCGGTCCGCCGCTTTCGACGGCTCGTTGATAGGCGGGCCGTTGCTGTATGCGTTCGAGAAAGTCCAACAGGCGCGGGCGGCTCTGGTCCAGCCCCGCTCTCGAGCGTGCCGCTTCGAGCGGAAAGCTCATCTGAATATCCGCCGCGCTGAAGCTGTCTCCTGCGAACCAGGGGGATTTCTCCAGCTCCGCTTCCATATAGTCCAGATGCGTCTTCAGTTGAGGACCGATGAACGCCTTGTGCGCGCCGTTGGCGATGGCACGGGCTACCGGCTTGATGAAAAACGGCATCGGCCCGCTGGCGACCCGGTCGAACACCAGCTTCAGCAGAAGCGGCGGCATGGCCGACCCTTCCGCGTAATGCATCCAGTAGCGAAACCGTCGGTAGTCGGCGCTTCCCTGGGCCGGCATCAGCCGACCGTTGGCGTAGCGCTCCAGCAGGTATTCGAGAATCGCAGCCGACTCTGCCAGGGTCAGGTCACCGTCAGTGATAACCGGGGATTTGCCCAACGGGTGAACGGCTTTCAGTTCCGGCGGAGCGAGCATGGTTTTCGGATCGCGCCCGTAGCGCTTCAACTCGTACAGCAGCTCCAGTTCCTCCAGCATCCAGAGCACGCGGTGCGAGCGGGAATGGTTCAGGTGGTGGACGGTGATCATGCGGGCTCCTCGGTAGCGGGTCGGGGCAAGCATAGCCGTTCGGCAGAGCACTGCCCGATCTGGCAGACTTCTCGGCCGAGGTGAACCATGTCCAGACCACGCTGCTCCCGCTGCCAACGCCCGTCGCTGCACTGCCTGTGCGCATTGATTCCGTCTCTGCAAAGCCGCACGCAGATCGTCATCCTGCAGCACCTCAGCGAAGCGAGCCATGCACTGAATACTGCGCGCCTGGCGGCGTTGGGCTTGCGCAGCGCGCAGTTGCAGATCGGCGAGCGTTTCGATGAGGTCGCTGATGCAGTGCCGACCTATCTGCTCTTTCCCGGCGAGGACGCCGTGCCGCTGTCAGTCGTCGCCCACGATGACTTGCCGGTGCGCCTGATCGTGCCGGACGGCACCTGGCGCAAGGCGCGCAAGCTCCTGCACCTCAATCCCTGGCTCGCAGCGCTACCGCGGGTCGCGCTACCGGAGGGGCTGTCCTCGCGCTATCGGTTGCGCAAGGCATCTATGCCCGGTGCGCTGTCCACCATCGAGGCCATCGTCGCCGCCTTGAACACCCTCGAGGCGCCCGAGCGGTACGATGACCTTCTGCGACCGTTCGAGGCGCTGATCGAAGGGCAGATCGACGCGATGGGGGCGGATGTCTACCGGCGCAATCACGGTGGTTGATAGAGTTCTGGCGGGACAGGCTCCAGCCTGCAGATAGGCTGAGCGTTCAGCGCGGCTCGGGCTGCTTGGCGACCGCCAGGGTTTTTTGCCTGAGGATGTACAACGTCACCAGTGTCGCGCTCAGCAGCATACCGACGCGTGCCCAGACAAACGGGACCAGCCAGCAGGAGACGCTGATGCTGATCCACATCGTTGCAATGGCGTAGACCTTGCCCTTGAGTGGGATGCCGTTGCCTTCGAGGTAGTCGCGAAACCATGGCCCGAGATGCGGGTGATCGACCAGCCAGCCGTAGAACCGCCGTGAGCTGCGCACGAAGCAGGCAGCGGCCAGCAGCAGGAAGGGAGTGGTTGGCAACACGGGCAGGAAGATGCCGATCACGCCCAGCGCCACGGCGAGCCAGCCTACCGTGAGCAGCGTCATGCGGATGACCGGATTGCGGTGCTGCCGAATGTCGCGATGGGCCATGGCGCTACTCGCTGCTGCCGTGCAGACCGCCACGAATGGGGAACGACAGCCGGGTGCTATCCGGACCCGGGCGGTGCAGAAGCCGAAGGCCTGAGGGCTGGGACATGGACGGCTCCTCCTGGCAGAGAGCGGCGGTTAGGCTTCGCAGCCTGCCGCCGTCGCCTGCGTCCGGCATCGAGCCGCGATCAGTGGCGGCGCGGCTTGAGCAGGGCGGGTTTTTCTTCCGGTGCATGGCAGATCAGGTATAGCGCTGTCAGCAGCTCCGGAATCTGCGCCACCATTTCATCCACCAGATCGGGATTATCGGCGATATCGGCAAATTCCGGCTGTTCGTCGAACAGCCCCGAGCCGACCATTATCGGCAGCAACAGCTCGCTGACCTCCTCCTCGGAGTCTTCGAACCAGACTGCTTCGCGTATGAATACGCCTTCCATGAAGCCGATGCACCAGCCGCGCAGGTCGGACTCGTCCGGGTCTTCGCCGAGGTCCAGTTCGCACGGCAGTTCCATGTCCTCGTCGCTGGCCAGCTGGCGCGCGATATGGGCCTTGAGCTGGACCAGCGTGGCCTCGATGGCCTCGCGTTCCGTGTCGTCCTTGTATTTCGGCGGTTCGGAAAACAATGCATCGATCCACTCGCGCTCGGGTACCTGTTCCGAACAGATGCACAGCGCTGTCAGGTAGCCATGGGCGGCGATGTAATCCAGTGCTTCCTCATGCAGATCATCTGCATCCAGGAAGACTTGCAGGCGGGCGAGTTGCTCGGCGAATGACATCGGGAACTACCTTGGGGTGGGAAGACAACCCGGATTCTAGACGAGGCGCGGTGTCCAGGCTACTCGCGCCTCGTCCGCCGCCTGCGTGCAGCCGATCCGGCAATGGCGCAGCGGTCCTGAACTCCGTGATGCGCTCGCGTATACTGCGCGCCTTGTTTCGGAGACCGGCATGCTCGACCAGGCACAGCGCATCCTCAAAGACGTATTCGGTTACGACGCCTTTCGCGGCAACCAGGGCGCGATCATCGAGCGTGTGGGCAGTGGCGGCGATGCGCTGGTATTGATGCCGACCGGCGGCGGCAAGTCGCTCTGCTATCAGGTTCCGGCGCTCTTGCGCGAGGGGCTGGCGGTGGTGGTTTCACCGCTCATCGCGCTAATGGACGATCAGGTCGCCACGCTCGATGAGCTGGGCGTCTCGGCCGTCGCCCTCAACTCGACGTTGAGCGCGGACGAGCAGCGCGACATCGCCGAGCGCATCCGTCGCGGCGAGATCAAGATGCTCTACCTGGCGCCCGAACGCCTGGTCCAGCCACGCATGCTGGCCTTCCTGCAGCGGCTCGAGATCGCCCTGTTCGCCATCGACGAAGCGCATTGCGTGTCCCAGTGGGGCCATGATTTCCGTCCTGAGTACATGCAGCTGGGCCAGCTCGCCGAGCTGTTTCCCAACGTCCCGCGGATCGCCCTGACCGCCACGGCGGACAAGCGCACCCGTGAGGAAATCGTTCAGCGACTGCATCTGGAAAATGCCGAGCGGTTTCTCTCCAGCTTCGACCGGCCGAACATCTTCTATCGCATCGTGCCTAAGGAACAGCCACGCAAGCAGCTGCTGGGCTTTCTCGCCGAGCGCCGCGGCGACGCCGGCATCGTCTACTGCATGTCGCGCAAAAAGGTCGATGATCTGGCCGCCTTCCTCACCGAACAGGGCTTTCCGGCGCTGCCTTATCACGCGGGCTTGCCAAATGAACTGCGCGCCTATCACCAGAAGCGCTTTCTCAACGAGGAAGGGCTGATCATGGTGGCGACCATTGCCTTCGGCATGGGCATCGACAAGCCCAACGTGCGTTTCGTCGCCCACCTCGACCTGCCCAAGTCGCTGGAGGCCTACTATCAGGAAACCGGTCGGGCAGGGCGTGACGGGCTACCGGCCGACGCCTGGATGGCCTATGGCCTGCAAGATGTAATCTTCCTCAAGCAGATGCTCAACAATTCCGAGGGTGATGAGCGGCACAAGCGGGTCGAGCAGCACAAGCTCGATGCAATGCTGGCGCTCTGCGAGGAAACCCGTTGCCGACGCCAGGCGTTGCTGGCGTACTTCGACGAAGAGCTGCCCAGGCCTTGCGGCCATTGCGACAACTGCGTCGACGGGGTGCAGACCTGGGACGCCACCGAGCCCGCTCGCCAAGCGCTTTCAGCCATATATCGCAGTGGTCAGCGCTATGGCGTCGGGCATCTGGTGGATGTCTTGCTGGGACGCGACAACGACAAGGTACGCGGCCTCGGCCATCAGCATCTGTCAGTGTTCGGCGTCGGCAAGGCGTTGTCCGAGGGTGAATGGCGCTCGCTGTTCCGCCAGCTGGTCGCCCGCGGTTTGGCCGATGTCGATCTCGAAGGCTTCGGCGGCCTGCGGTTGAGCGATAGCTGCCGCCCGCTGCTGCGTGGTGAAGTCACCCTCGAGCTGCGCCGGGATCTATCCAGCAAAGCGCCGAAACCGGCATCCAGTGCCGCCAGCCAATTGGTGCGCAGCGAGGAGCGCGAGACCTGGGAGGCGTTGCGTACGCTGCGGCGCAAGCTGGCCGAAGAGCACAGCGTGCCGCCCTATGTGATCTTTCCGGACGCCACCCTGCTGGAAATGCTGCGCAGCCAGCCGGCGTCGCTCGCGGACATGGCGCGCATCAGCGGCGTCGGCGCGCGCAAGCTGGAGCGCTACGGCCAGGCCTTTCTCGAGGTCTTGCAGGGTACAGTCGAGGTGGTCAGGTCGCCGGCTGACCTACGTCATGAACTCGTGACCCTGGCCCGCGCCGGCATGACGCCGGCGCAGATCGCGCGCCAGCTCGATTGCAGCGAGAAGAACGTCTACACGCTGCTCGCCGAGGCCATCGGCAAGCAGCAGCTGAGCCTGGAGCAGGCGCTCGACCTGCCGGAAGACCTGCTTGGCGAGATTCAAGAAGCCTTTCTCGACGGCGAGGGCGAGCTGCCTCCGGTGGCGGATGTGGCACCGCTGTTCGCCGGACGGGTCCCGGAGCAGGTGCTCTATTGCGTGCGCGCTGCGCTGCAGGCCGAGTTCGAATTGTAACGGGGTGCATCGGCAGCGCCCGCCTACGCGGCCAGCGCTGCGGCCTTCGAGCCCAGCCCGACTGTCCCTCTGCCATCATTGCGCCTTTGGCACGCCTATCAGCAACCGAAGGTCGTCTTGCCTGGCCATCGGAGCTGTGGTTAGCTCACTAATAATTAGTTTTTGCAGGAATGGTCGTACATGTACGCCGAGCAACATCGCTTCGCCATGCAGTTGGCGCAACTCTCGCGTGGCTGGCGCGCGGAACTGGATCGGCGCCTGGCCGATCTGGGCCTGTCTCAGGCACGCTGGCTGGTGCTTCTGCACCTGGCCCGTTTCGATCACGAACCCACCCAGCGCGAGCTGGCGCAAAGCGTCGCGGTGGAAGGCCCCACGCTGGCACGCCTGCTCGACAGCCTCGAGGCGCAGGGGCTGGTACATCGCAAGGCATCGGCCGAGGATCGCCGTGCCAAGCGCATTTCCCTCGGGGCTCCGGCGCTGCCGCTGATCGAGAAAATCGAGGCGATTTCGACGCAGGTCCGCCAGGAGGCCTTTGCCGGGATCGACGAAGAGGACCTGCGCAAGTGCCAGCAGGTGCACGCGCGCATCCTCGCCAATCTGGACAAGCGCTAGAAGCTGCGTCCCAGATTCATGTAAAGCGCCTGCTCATCCTCGTCGTTGATGCCGTAACCGAAGTTCAGTGGGCCCAACGGCGTGTCGTAGCCGAGGAAGATGCTTGCGGCGTTGATGTAGCCGCTGTCGAAGGCGTTGTCGTTGTTCCAGGCCCGGCCGCGCTCGAGCGATCCGCCGAGATAGAGCGGAAAGTCCAGCGGCTGGAAGGCGCGCGGCGTCACCCGGCGGTAATACACCACACGCCCGAGGCTGACGTTCTGCCCTGACAGCGCGTCCTGACGAAAGCCCGATAGCTGGCGCGCGCCGCCGAGCAGGAAGCTCGAGGTGACTACCTCAGCGTCGTCCAGGGTGCGACCGTAGAGGCCGCCCAGCACCCAGGTGTTGGCACCATGGCTGAGCGCCTTGTCCAGCTTGATGTTCCACTGTCGATAGCGCTGGTCGGAGCTGAGGCTCGGGTCGTATTGACGCAGGGTCAGACGGATATCCTCGCCCTCGCGGGGAAAGTCGATATTGTCCAGCGTATCGAACGAGTACTGCATCTCGTAATAGCCTTCGGTGAAGCTGAAGTCCGGCAGATCGCGCTCGCCGATCCGCACGGCCGCTTCCCCCCAGGCCTGGCCGATACCGAAGCGGATCTCGCCGTTATTGGCGATCTGCCGGCCGAGATTGAGACCGTAGCCGTAGCGCTGCAGGCGGTATTCGGCGATCGGGTCGTTGTCGAGAATGGCCTCGACGTTCTGCGCCTCGATGAACAGGTTCGGTGCGGCGAACCAGCGTGAACCGGCGTCCAGCGGCTGGTAGAACTCGCTATAGAGCTCCTGGCGATCCCCCAGCTGCAGACGGGTCAGCCATTCGGCGCCGAGCTGGTTGATGCCGTTCTTGCGGTAGCTGGCGCCCAGGTTGAACACGCTGTCGCCCTGAAAATCGTCGGAAAGGCTCAGCCCCAGGCGCAGGTAGTCGGTGCCGCTGCGCTTCTCGCGTGCGTTGATGACCAGGGTGTTGCCGAGTTTTCCGCGCTGGACGCGATATTCGACCCGCTCGAAGTAATCCAGGCCGTAGAGCGTGCCCATGTCCTTTTGCAGGCGCTCCAGGTCCAACGGCTCGCCCAGCGGCTGGCGGATATGCCGCCGGATCACCGCATCGCCGACCTTGGAGTCGTTTTCCACCCGGATCGCGGTGATGACCGGTGTGCGCGGGTCGCCGGAGCGCGCGAGGCTCAATGCCGGATTGCCGCCAGTCGTCGTGCGCATTTCGGCCAGTCGTCCTTGCAGCGCGAGCGTCGCACGATAGCCGGCATCGACCAGCTGCTCGGCGCGGGCGAAGTCGGTAGAGCCGTAGGCGGCCAGCGGCGGCTGGATCAGCACGTCCTGCGGCTGCAGCGTGGCCAGCTGCGCTTCGGAATTACGCCGGGTCATCATGGTAGTGGTCTGGTTGAGCACATCGACCACGGTCACCAGCTCCTTGCGCGGTTTGAGCGGAGTACCGATATCCACCACGATCAAACGGTCGACGCCCATGTCACGCGCCACATCCATGGGGATGTTGTCCACCATGCCGCCGTCGACGAGCAGCCGGTCATCGATCTCCACCGGCGCGAACACCGCGGGGATCGACATGCTCGCGCGGATCACCTGGGGCAGGTGGCCGCGGCGGAAGACCACCTTTTCGTCATTGGCGATATCGGTGGCCACGGCGCGGAACGGAATCGGCAGCTGGTCGAAATCGCGGGTGTCGCTGGCATGCACCAGCAGGCGTTCGAGCAGCAGTGCGAGGTTCTGGCCTTGGATCACGCCCAGTGGCAGGCCGAGGCTGCCGTCGTCGCGAAAGCTGAGCTTTTGCTTGATGAGAAAGTCGCGGTCGTCCTGCTTGCGCCGGTAGGGAATGTCCTGGCGCGGCGGGTCGTCGGACAGCACCTGCTGCCAGTCGAGGGTGAGCGCCAGTCGCTCCAGCTCGGCCACGCTATAGCCCGCCGCGTAGAGCCCGCCGACCACTGCGCCCATGCTGGTGCCGGCGATGGCGTCGATGCGCACGCCCTGTTCCTCCAGGGCTTTCAGCACCCCGACATGGGCCAGCCCGCGCGCGGCGCCGCCGGACAGCACCAGGCCGGTCCTGGGTTGGGCCGTTTCGGCAAAGGCAGCTGGCAGGCAGACAACGAGGAGCAGGAAAGCGAGCAGGCGAAACATGGTCGAACCAGAGGTATGCACGGGAGAGGCGGCTATTATAGGCGGCACTCAACCAGCCGGAGGCGCCGCGCATGAGTCCTGCCAAGCCTGAAATTGTCATCACCTATTGCACCCAGTGCCAATGGCTGCTGCGCGCCGCCTGGCTGGCTCAGGAGCTGCTTTCGACCTTTGCCGACGACTTGGGGCGGGTGTCCCTGGTGCCCGCGAGCGGCGGGACCTTCCACATCAGCTGCGACGGCGAGCAGATCTGGGAGCGCAAGCGCGACGGCGGCTTCCCCGAGGCGAAGGAACTCAAGCAGCGGGTGCGCGACCGGATCGACCCGCAGCGGTCGCTGGGGCACAACGACCGCTGAACCGGGCCGGGCGATCGCGTATTCAGCTCACTGGCTGGGGCGTGGGCGCCGGGCTCTTCAGGCGGCTGGTGATCACGCTCGCGATGATGATCAAGGCGCCACCGATCAGCATGCGCAGCGTTGGCTGCTCGTTGAACAGCCACCAGGCGAAGGCGATGCCGTAGACGGGCTCCAGAGCGAAGATCACCGAAGTGGTTCGCGCTTTCAGTACCCGCAGGCTGGCAACGAACAGGCTGTGCGCAAGCCCGGTGCAGAGCACTCCCAGCAGGGCGAGCCAGAGCCAGTCCTGCGCCGGGATGGTCGGGATCGCCGCTCCGCAGAAGGGCAGCAGGCCGGCGAAGATCGCCAGGTTCTGCCACAGCGCCGATCGCACCGGATCGAGGCCACGGGTGACGGCGCGATTGAGCAGCGACAGCAGCGCGAACAGCAAACCCGAGAGCACGCCATAGAGCAGTCCGGTAGTCGGGCCGTTGCCGAGATCGAAGGTGGGTGCGACCAGCAGCAGGCCCGCGGTGACGAGGCCAACCATGGCGAACTCCACGGCGCGGGTGCGCTCGCGGAACAGCAGGCCTTCGAGCAGGACGGTGAACGCGGGGAAGCTGGCGAAACCCAGGGTGGCGATGCCGACACCGGCGATCTTCACCGCAATGAAAAAGGTCAGCCAATGCGCGCCGAGCAACAGCCCTCCCAGCGCCAGACCGGCACGCTGACGCCAGCTGGGCAGCGCGCCGCTGGGGCGCAGCAGCTGTGCCACCAACAGCAGGGCAAGCACGGCGAACAGCGCACGGCCAAAGGTGATGACCAGCGCCGAGCTCTCGGCCAGTTTCCCGAGCACGCCGGACAGGCCAAACATCAGCGCGCCGAGATGGATCGCCAGCAGGGCGTTGCGCGGCGTCATGGTGTGAGGAACCGGCGTGAGCTGCGCGTTACGCAGCGAATATGAAGCGAGCTGATCATGGCGAGCTGAACCTTGACGAATCAGTGGCCATGCTAGGCCGCGGGCGAGCGGGTGTCTGTCGCGTCAATCATCGATTTTGTCGCGCAACTCTCGCCGCAGCGCGCGCGGCGTACAGCCTCGGGCGCGCACCAGGGCGGCGGTAAAGGCGCTTTGCGAGCCGTAACCGACGCGCGCGGCGATCTCGCCAACCGGCAGGCGGGTGTCGTGCAGCAGCGCCTCGCCCTGTTGCAGGCGGCGCCGGCGAACGTACTCCATGGGCGTGCAGCCGGTCTCGCCTAAAAAGCGCGCGTGCAGCCGTGCCACCGACAGACCGGCGATGCGTGCCAGATCGGCGACCTGCAGCGGGTGGGCGAGATGCTGGTCAATGAAGCTGTCGATGGCGGCCAGCGGCAACGCGGTAGAGTGGGGCGCGGCGCCATGTACGCCGTTGAGGCTGGCCAGCAGCAGGACGGCACCCTGCTCGGCGATCACCGAATCGTTGATCGGGCTGCTCGCCAGCCAGCTCACCAGGCTCTGCTGGGTTGGGCCGAGACGCAGCGTGTCCGGGCGGTCCAGCAACCGCAGGCTACTTTCGCAGTGGTGGCCCAGGCGCTGGCGCAGCCAGCCTTCGGACGGCACATCCAGCACCAGGCAATGGCTGCCGGTCACACTGGCACAGGCGTGATGCACGGCTGCAGGGACGATTGCCAGGCCGCGTTCGCCGATCCGGCTGCCGCGTCCGGCGATCTCGAACTCCAGCTGGCCACTCAGGCCGAACACCAGTTGCGGGTGGTCGTGGCTGTGGGCAATGAGGTCGTGCTGGTAGTTGCGCAGCGATAGCATCGGCGATCTCGAAAGCGGGCTCTGCGGACCGGACACGGTAACCGCACGCTGCCAGCCCGCCAATCAGTAAATCAGAGGATGACCTTGTCGCGGAGTTTCTCGGCGGCCTGTTGCAGCGCCTGGATTACCCGCTCCTTGTCGAAGTTCTGCACGCCGTTGGTGTCCAGGTACATGGAGAACCCTGGCAGCTCGTGCTCGACGAAGCTATTGGTCGCGCCCAGGTCGCGGCGGAAGTCCACCACCTGGTAGATCTGTACCGGACGGGAGAAACCCTTGACCGCGATCTGCCCCTTGTCGCGGCACATGATCACGTCCTTTACCAGCGAATAGGTTTCGTGAGAGACCAGGATCTCGCTGGCCTCGGCCGCGCTTTCCAGGCGGCTGGCCAGGTTCACTTCGCGGCCGATGATGGTGTAGTCCATGCGGGTGTCGGCACCGAAGTTGCCCACCGTGCAGTAGCCTGTGTTGACGCCCATGCGGATTTCCAGCGGGCGGGTGATGCCCCGCGCGCGCCATTGCTGGCGCAGTACCTTCATGTGCTTGCGCATGGCGATGGCCATGGAAACGGCCGCCACCGCGTCTTTCTTGGCGCCCTGGCTGGACGGGTCGCCGAAGAACACCATCACGCAGTCGCCGACGAACTTGTCAATGGTGCCGCCGTACTTGAGGGCGATCTTCGACATTTCATTGAGGTAGTTGTTGAGCAGGTCGGTCAGGGCTTCTGCTTCCAGCTCTTCGGAGAGCTCGGTGAAGCCCTTGATATCAGAGAAGAACACCGTCAGCCGCTTGCGCTGGGTTTCCAGGCGAACGCTGCGCTTGCCGGTGAAGATCGATTCCCAGACCTGTGGCGACAGATACTTGGCCAGGTTGCGGGCCAGGCGCGCGGCCTTGGCCTGTTCCAGTTCGATTTCCTTGCGCGCCAGCGCCAGGCGCACCCCCTGCTGGTGAACGAAATAGGCGGTGGCGCAGACGTAGAATGTCGTAAACAGAATGCTGACCAGCGAGACCAGCGGCGGGGTGACGCCCTGGTAATGCAGACTCACCACGGGGTATGCCAGGCCGATGCCGATGCCCACGCAGAGCAGCGCCATGGCCAGGTTGCGCAGGCTGCCGCTCACCAGGGCGCTGAAGCTGAGGGTCAGTAGGAACATCAGGCTGGGTACGATGGAGAAGCCGAGCAACAGGATGCCGGCACCGGCGTTCATGGCGTCCAGGCAGAGCAGGACCTGTGCCGTGCGTTCCGGATGATCGCGCTTGAAGCGGTAGCTCAGGTGATAGGCCAGGTGCGGATAGAGCAGGGCGTACGGCACCATCCACAGCAGGTCCATCGGGAAGTACTGGATGTAGGTACCGGCGGCAATGGTCGCGGCGCAGATCAGATAGGCGAGCACGCGGGAGTAGTACTCGCGCAACGGGCGAGTGGCGAGGCCATTGCGGCGCTCAACCCTGGTGGAAGTCATTATGCGTACGATCCCTGGTAGATTTATCGACGCCTTTTTCTATGCGCCTTGCAGACTGCCACCGGGCGGGATCGGCGCCAGGCATCGATGATGGTGGCTACGACCGAATCGCGCGGGTTTCAGTCTCGCCGTCGCGGAGCCAGCTCGGCGATGACCGGTCCGGGCGACAGCCGACAGATCATAACCAAGCCGCGCCGCATCGCCAAACCAGAGCGTCGAAAGTGCGCATACGCTGGTCGGATATGCTGCTGGCGTCGCACTCAGAAGCGGACGCGGCCGGTCAGCATGTCCTTGAACATGACCCAGTCGCCGAGAAGGCTGTACAGCGGATACTGAAAGGTCGCTGGACGATTCTTCTCGAAGACGAAATGGCCGACCCAGGCGAAACCGTAACCGGCCACAGGCATCGCCAGCAGCCACAGCCACTGCTGGCTGATCAGGGCGTAGCCGAGAATCGCCAGGACCAGCAGGCTGCCGACGAAATGCAGACGGCGACAGGTCGGGTTGCTGTGCTCGGCCAGGTAGAACGGATAGAAATCGGCAAAGCGGGTGAAGCGTTCGGCGGTTTGCGTACTCATGGCGTACCTCCTGTTATTGTCGCGGACAGCTTAGTGAGCGCGAAGCTTGCGAGTCAGTGACAATCACGGCCAGTTTAGTAGCCTTGTGCGCAGCCGCCCGACCATTCGAAGAACAACAACATGACTGAACGCACCACATCCTCGAGCTGGGCACAGGGAATCGTCCAGGCGCTGGAGTCGTCCGGGCTCGATTGCCGTGCGCTGTTCGCCGAGCTCGGGTTGGACTATGCGGCACTGCAGGACCCCGACGCGCGTTTCGCGCAGGACGACATGACCCGGCTCTGGCATCGCGCCGTGGCGGTTTCCGGCGACCCGGCAGTCGGCCTGAACATGGCGCGGCAGGTACGACCTGCGGCGCTGAATGTGGTGGGCTACGCGCTGATGTCCAGTCGGAATCTGAAAGAGGGCTTCGCCCGTCTGGTGCGCTATCAGCGAATCATCGCCGAGGGCGCCGATCTCGACTTTCAGCCATGCGCCCAGGGCTATCGGTTGAGCCTCACCATTCAGGGCGACCGTCTGCCACCTGCTCCGCAGAGCGCGGAAGGCTCGCTCGCCGGTTGCCTGACCTTCTGCCGCTGGTTGACCGGAGACGCGCTGCGGCCGCTGGAGGTCTGCTTCCAAGGCCCGCAGCCGGCCGATCTCGAACCCTATCGTCAGCTGTTCCAGGCGCCGCTGCGCTTCGGCGCGCCGCGCTATGCCCTGCTGTTCCGCGAGGCCGATGTGAACACGCCGCTGCCGACCGCCAACGAGGCGCTGGCGCAACTGCATGACCGCTTCGCCGGGGAATACCTGTCGCGCTTCGCCGACAGCCGGGTGATGCACCGTGCGCGACAGATCCTGTGCCGTCTGTTGCCGCAAGGCGAACCCCGGCGCGAGGCGGTCGCCCAGGCCCTGTGCCTGTCGGAAAGAACGCTGCAGCGGCGCCTGCAGGAGGAGGGCGGTAGCTTCCAGCAGTTGCTGGACGACACGCGCCGCGACCTGGCAGAGCAGTATCTTGCGCAACCTGACCTGGCGCCGCTGGAAATCGCCTACTTGCTCGGCTTCGCCGATCCGAGCAATTTCTATCGGGCCTTCAAGCGCTGGTTCGGCGTGACGCCTGGAGAATACCGCCTGGCCGCTCGCGCGCGGCGCTAGGAACCTGTATCCGTAGCCGAAGCCTTAGCTAAGGCGCTCTGCACATCAACACGATGGAGAACGAAATTGGCCAGCAGCCTGCTTGCGCTGATCGATGATATTGCGACCGTGCTCGACGATGTGTCGGTCATGACAAAGGTCGCGGCGAAGAAAACCGCCGGGGTTCTGGGCGACGACCTCGCCCTCAACGCCCAACAGGTAACCGGCGTAAAGGCTGACCGCGAGCTGCCAGTGGTCTGGGCTGTGGCCAAAGGGTCGCTGCGCAACAAGGCGATCCTGGTGCCGGCGGCATTGTTGATCAGCGCCTTCGCCCCCTGGGCAATCACGCCGCTGCTGATGCTCGGCGGGGCGTTTCTCTGCTACGAGGGATTCGAGAAGCTGGCGCATCGCTTCCTGCACAAGGAAGACGGCGAACATGCCGAGACGGCGAGAGCGCTGGCCGACCCGGCGGTGGACATGGTGGCGTTCGAGAAACGCAAGATCGCCGGCGCGGTGCGCACCGACTTCATCCTTTCCGCAGAGATCATCGCGATCACCCTGGGTACGGTAGCGGCGGCTTCGTTCAACCAGCAGGTGGCGGTTCTGGTCGGCATCGCGATTCTGATGACGGTGGGCGTCTATGGCCTGGTGGCAGCGATCGTGAAGCTCGATGACCTGGGGCTCGCCTTGAGCAAGCGGGCCAGTGGCCTGGCCAGTTCAACGGGGCGGGGCATCCTGCGGGTAGCGCCCTGGCTGATGAAATCGCTATCGGTCATCGGTACCGCTGCGATGTTCATGGTGGGCGGCGGCATCCTTACTCATGGCATCCGCGCACTGCATCATTTCATCGAGACCAGCGCCCACGAAGCACTTGGGCTGCCTTACGTCGGTGCGGTACTGGGCGGGTTGCTGCCGACCCTGCTGGATGCCGCATTCGGCATCCTCGTCGGCGCTGTCGTGCTGGGGCTGGTGACGCTGGGTGGCCGCTTGTTCAAGCGCGGCTCCGGCGCCGCGGCCTGATCAGTGACGCCAGAAGGCCGGGGTCAGTAGCACCAGCACGGTGATGATTTCCAGGCGGCCGAGCAGCATGCCGATCGACAGCAGCCACTTGGCGGTGTCCGGCAATGTGGAGAAGTTGCCGGCCGGCCCGATGATCTCGCCCAGCCCGGGGCCGACGTTGCACACGGCGGTCGCCGCGCCGGTCAGTGCGGTGATCGGGTCCAGGCCCAGCAGTGCCAGACACAGCGCCAGCACACCGATGGTCATCGTGATGAAGAACGAGAAGGTGAGGATCGAACGGACGATTTCCTCGTCGAGGTTGTGGCCGTTGTACTGCTGACGGATCACCGCGCGGGGATGGATCAGCTGCTTGAAGTTGGCGCGCAGCAGCGAATAGGCCACCTGGAAGCGGAACATCTTCAGGCCGCCTGAGGTCGAGCCCGAGCAGCCGCCGATAAAGGTCAGGTAGAAGAACGCCATGACCGCGAAGCCGCCCCACTGGGTGTAGTCGTCCACCGCGAAGCCGGTTGTGGTGACCACCGATACCACGCTGAAAGTGACGATGCGCAGTGCATCCAGCGCCGGTACATCGTTGTTCAGCCAGTACCAGCCGCTGAACAGCACGCTGGTGATGGCCAGCATGAGCACGAAACCACGCACCTGCTGATCCCTGAACAGCGCAGTGCGGTGGCCGCGCAGGGTCATCACGTACAGCGTGAACGGCAGGCTTCCGACGATCATGAAGAACACCGCGACCCAGTGGGCGGAGGGGCCGAACTTGCCCATCGAGGCGTCCGAGGTGGAGAAGCCGCCGGTGGCGACGGTGGACATGGCATGGTTGATGGCGTCGAAGGCGCCCATGCCGGTCAGCAGGAAAGCGATGAAGGCCGCGATGGTGAAGGTCACGTAGATCACCAGCAGATACTGCCCGGCCACGTGCGAGCGCGGCATGACCTTCTCCGACCAGTCCGAGGATTCGGTCTGGAACAGCCGCATGCCGCCTACGCGCAGCAGCGGCAGGATCGCGATGGCCATGCCGATGAAGCCGATGCCGCCCAGCCAGTGCAGCAGTGACCGCCACATCAGCAGGCCGGGGGAGGCGCTGTCCAGGCCCGAGAGTACCGTCGCGCCGGTGGTGGTGATGCCCGACATGGTCTCGAAGAAGGCATCCGAATAGCTGATGTGCTGGATCAGCATCAGCGGCAGCGCGGCGAAGCAGCAGACCACCACCCAGCTGATGGTCGTCAGGAAGTACATGTCGCGCGGGCGCAGATGGGTATTGGCCGGCTTGCCCGGGGCGACCAGGGCGAAGCCGCAGGAGAAGGTGATCAGGCTGCCCCAGATGAAGGCCTGCAGGTCGTCGGTGCGCTCGTAGGCCAACAGTGTCAGCATCGGGATGATCATGCTGACGGCAAGGGTAATGAGGAAAATGCCGAGGATGAAACCGATGATGCGCAGGGTCGGCAGGGCCATGTAGAAGGTGCTCGGCACGGGTGAAAGAGGGGCCGACATTCTACTCGCGTCGCGGTGGCAGTAAACCGCTCGGCGGATCATTGAAAAATGTTTTCGCGGCGTGGCCCCGGCCCCTTCCCAAGCCTATCGGCATGAATAGAATAGCCGCCCGGGCGCCGGCCCATTCCGGTCTCTGGGTGTTCACCTGCCATGTCCATCGACAATCCCTGCCTCACGTGCGGCGCCTGCTGCGCGTACTTTCGTGTGTCCTTCTATTTTGGCGAATGCGTATCGGCGGGTGGTGCAGTGCCGGACCATCTGACCGTTCAGGTGTCGCCGTTCCATGTCGCCATGCGCGGCACTGACAGCAAGCCCGCACGCTGCGTAGGTCTGCTGGGAGACGTGGGCTGCGGCGTGCGCTGCAGCATGTACGAGCAGCGTTCGAGCACCTGTCGCGAGTTCGAGGCCTCCTGGGAGAATGGCGAGCACAACCCGCACTGCGATGCCGCCCGTGCCGCCCATGGCCTGCCGCCGCTGGTGCCGCCGCTGCAGCCCCATCTGTCGCCGGATCGGGTCGCCTGAGCCGGGGCATCGGCTGAGCTGTCGGCCAGCCATCACTCGCGATAAGGCGGCAACAGCCTCTAGAATGTCCGGCCGCCTTAGGAGGTATTGGATGGACGCTCTGGATCTGCTGCTCAATCGCGTTTCGGTCACTCGCCTGTGCGAGCCGGCTCCCACTGCCGATCAACTCGACCTAATGTTCCGCGCCGGGCTGCGCGCTCCGGATCATGGTCAGCTACACCCGTGGCGCTTCCTCATCATCGAAGGCGATGCCCGCCACAAGCTTGGCGAGCTGTTCGCCGCGGCCCTGCGTGAGCGGGATGCCGGTGCCGCCGAGGAGGCGCTGCAGAAGGCACGCAACATGCCACTGCGCGCACCGATGCTGGTACTGGTGATCGCCAGCGTGAAGCCGCATCCGAAGGTGCCCGAGGGCGAGCAGCTGCTGGCTGCCGGCTGCGCGGCTCATGGGCTGCTGCTCGCGGCGCATGCCCAGGGCATCGGAGCGGTGTGGCGCACCGGGGAGTTTTCCTACGATCCGCGGGTGCTCGAGGGCCTCGGGTTGACCGAGCAGGAGCGCCTGCTGGGCTTTCTCTATATGGGTACGCCGGAAGGGCGCGTACGCAGCGCGCCGGTTCTGGAGCCCAAGGACTTCGTCCAGCGGTGGAACGCTCAGTGAGACGCCGGATCGTCTGAGGTTCTGCTCGCCGGGCCGGCCAGCGGCAGCCGCAGGCGGGCGACGAAGCCGCCGTCGGGGTGATTGGCCAGTTGCAGCTGGCCGCCGTGGCGCTCGGCGGCGCGTCGGGCGATGGCCAGCCCCAGGCCATGCCCGGCCGCGGTCTGGCCCGGGGCCCGGAAGAAAGGCTCGCTGAGCTGGGGCAGGTGCTCGTCGGCCACGCCGGGGCCATGGTCGCGAACGCTGATCACCAGATCCTGGCCGTCGCGCTGGGCGCGCAGCTCCACCGGCACCCCTTCTGGATTGAAGCGCAGGGCATTGCGCAGCAGATTGTCCAGTGCACGCTCGAGCATATCCGGCCAGCCCGTGTAGCGGATGCCGGGTTCGACGCGACTGTCGATACGTTGCGTGGGGGCGACGATACGGGCGTTGTCCTTCAGCTGTTCGAACATATCGGGCAGATCGACGTCGATTGCCGCGCCGGGCTCGGCATCCAGCCGCGAGAGTTCCAGAATCTCGCTGATCAACGCCTCCAGGCGGTCGCATTCCTTGGCCAGCCGTGGCCAGATCACCTCGCGTTCGGTGGGCGTGGCGCGCTCGGCCAGGCCCAGGGCAATGCGCAGTCGCGCCAGCGGCGAGCGCAATTCGTGGGACACGTCGCGCAGCAACTGTCGCTGGCTGCCGATCAGTGCCTGCAAGCGCGCACCCATGCGATTGAAATCGCTGGCCAGCACGCCGAGCTCGTCGCGGCGGGTCGCCAGGCGCGCCAGCGACTGCTGCTGATAGGTCGTCCGGCCGAGGTCGTGCACGGCACGGCGCAGGCGATCCAGCGGTCGGGTGATGGAGAGCGTCAGCAGCAGGCTGAAGCCGGTCAGCACCACCAGAGCGATGCCCAGCGCACTCAGCGGCCAGGCCAGGCTGCCGCGGTGCCAGGCCTGCAGTTCGGGATGCGGAATACGGTAGATGAACAGGTAGGTTTCGCCGGTGGTCGGGCTGGTGTAGTCGGCGGTCAGGCGTCGCCAGGGCAGTGGACGCTCGCGATCCTGATGGCGCGCCTCGAAGGCGGCAGCGCGGGCGGGGAAGGTACCGCGGATGATCGGCTGGCCGTTTTCCGCCAGGACCTGTACATCGACCCGTGCACGATGGCGGTGCTGTTCGAGCAGCCGCTGAGCGGCCAGCGGGCCCTGGCGCTCGTAGACTTCGGTCCAGGTCTCGGCCAGGCCCTGCAAGGCGGGATGCCGACCGAGAATCCAGGCATCCTGGTTCAGTGCATGGCCGAGCAGCATCGCCAGGCCGGCGACCAGGGCAATGGCCAGCCAGAAGGTTGCGAGTATGCGCCAGAACAGTGATCGCACCGGGTCTCTCCACGGCAAAAAGCCCGGCACGCTTCGCCCATCACATGACGGGCGGACGCTGCCGGGCGGGGTATCAGATGGACCGCCGGATCAGTTCTTCTGATCGCGCTCGGCCTTCCACTTAAGGAATTCGGCGCGTTCGGCGCGCTTTTCTTCCATTTTCTTCAGGCCTTCATCGAAGGCTTTCTGCTGTTCCGGCTTGAGCAGGGCGCGCATGCTCTGGTGAGTCTTTTCCCGACTGGCGTCCAGATCCTTCTGCATGGCCTGGCGCTCGGCTTCGGGCAACTTGTCGAGGTAGCGCTGGGTGATCGCCTGGCGCTGCTTCATCTGTTCGCCCATGAGCTTGCGCATTTCGCGCTGCTGTTCCTTTGTCAGGTCCAGCTCCTGGAACATGTGCGGGGCTCTTTTGCCGCCATGGGGGCCGTCGTGCATGCCACCGGGCATGGCAAAGGCGAGGGTCGGCAGGGCGGCTGCGAACACTAGGGCTACGAGTGATTTGCGCATGATGAAACTCTCCTATGTAGGGTAACCGGTCGTGCCGCCGCGGCATTGAAGAAGCTGGCGGCTGGTCGGTGACCGGATGAGTTCAGTCTACGCAGCGCAAGGTCAAGGGCGGTCAGCCCAGGGTAAAGCCTCGGTAAAGACGATCAGCCGGGCGTGATCAGGCCGAATAGAGATAGCCACGGCTGCGCAGGGCGACGATCCGCGGGCTGCCGTCGGCGTGCGGGCCCAGTTTGCGGCGCAGGTTGCTGACATGCATGTCCAGGCTGCGGTCGTAGAGCGTGAGCTTGCGACCCAGGGCGTGCTGGGCCAGGGCCTGCTTGTCGATCGGCTCGCCGGCCTGGGCCAGCAGGGCCTCGAGGATGCGGCCTTCGGACAGCGTCAGGCTGACGTCATGCCCGCCGACACTGGCAATGCCGCGGGCAGGGCTGTAGCTGAGGTCGCCGAGTTCGAGCTGGCTGGGCGCGGCTGCCGGTTGGCTGCGGCGCAGCACAGCTCGCAGACGCGCGGTCAGTTCGCGCGGGTCGCAGGGCTTGGCCAGATAGTCGTCGGCACCCAGTTCGAGGCCGAGAATGCGGTCCAACGGTTCGCCACGGCCGGACAGCATCAACACCGGCAGGTCCGGATGTTCGCTGCGCAGCTGCTTGAGCAGTTCAAGACCGCTGCCGTCCGGCAGCATCACATCCAGTACTACCGCGGCGGGCTGATACTGCGCCAACGCCTGCTTCGCGCTCTGCCCGTCATGGCAGGCATGGGCGACGAAGCCTTCCTGTGCGAGCCAGCTGATCAGCAGCTCGCACAGCTCCTGATCATCATCGATAAGCAGCAATTCGCTCATGTTTGCCTGTTACTCAATTGAGCCACTGGCGCCGACGCCGGCCGCGCGTCACCAGCAGGCCCAGTAAGAAGCTGGTGACGCCAACGGCTCCGCCCACCGCGAACCATTGCTGCTGCTCGTTCAGCAGCGCCGGCGGAACCTTCGACTGCTCGGCTTGCAACTGCATGCGCAGCCGGCGGTTTTCCTCGCGCAGACGCAGCAGCAGGGCTTCGGTGGTATCGCTGGCCAGGCGTGCCGCGTGGGGCTCGTTGGCGGTCTGCTGCGCTTCGATCGGTGCGGCTTCGCTGGCTTCGTCAACCGGCAGGGTCGGTACGCTTGATGTTTCTTCAGCCTGCAGCGCAGGGGCCAGCAGGGTCAGGGCAAGCAGCAGGGAAAGCGGTCGTTGACGCATCGGAACTCCTATTTCCTTACGAGGCCGTGGAAGACCAGCAGCCGGGCGGATTCGCTATCCCCGCTGTGTCGGCTCAGGGCAGCACTTTCTTGAAGGGCTTGACCACCACATTCACGTAAACGCCGGCGGCCTTGTACGGATCGGCATCGGCCCACTGTTGCGCAGCTTCCAGCGAATCGAACTCGGCGACCACCAGGCTACCGCTGAAACCGGCTTCGCCCGGGTCGTTGCTGTCGATGGCAGGATGCGGGCCGGCGAGCACCAGGCGACCTTCGTTCTTGAGCTGCTCCAGGCGCGCCAGGTGGGCCGGGCGGGTGGCGAGGCGGTCCTGCAGGGAATTCGGTGCGTCGGTGGCGATAACGGCGTACAGCATGGTCGTTCCTCGTTCGCGTGGGTTGCGGCGTAAAAAGTATTGCATCCGCCGGGTGGGGCTGGCGTGTGCCAGCCAGGGCGTTGACGCCCACAGGCCAGCAGCGCGGCATCATAGCAAACGGCGCCTGGCGGGAAACTGCCTGGATCAAGGATGCATCGCACGGCAAGCGGGATCGGCGGTCGAAGCAGAAGGTTTCGCGGCGCCGGGTGCCGCTGGTGCAAGCCAAAGCCCCGGCGCGGCGTTAGACTAGCCGGCCGTTCGCCCGCGCTGTCTTGCTGAACCGGGCTTGTCGGACAGTTTTTCGCGAGGTGCCGGCACCTCACTGGAGTGCGTTACCTGATGATCGTCGATCTGCATTGCCACAGCACTGCCTCCGATGGCGTGCTGGCGCCAACCAAGCTGGTGGAGCGTGCCCATGGGCGCGGGGTCCAGCTGCTGGCGCTCACCGACCACGACACCGTCGATGGCCTCGCCGAGGCTCGGGCGGCTGCGTTGGCGCTGGGGGTGCAGCTGGTAAACGGCATCGAACTCTCGTGCCTGTGGAACGGGGCTACCATTCATGTACTGGGTTATGCCTTCGCCGCCGATGCGCCAGCGTTGCAGCAGGCGATCGCGCAGCTGCACGAAGGGCGCTGGCGGCGGGCCGAACAGATCGCCCAGCGGCTCGAGGCCAAGGGCATGCCTGGCGCGCTGGAGGGTGCACGGGCGATCCAGCAGGAACTGGGCGACAGCGGCAACGCGCCGGCTCGTCCCCACTTCGCCGAGTTTCTCGTGCGTGCCGGCCATGTCCGCGATCGTGCCGAGGCCTTTCGCAAGTGGCTCGGCTCCGGCAAGCTCGGTGACGTGAAGCAGCACTGGCCGAGCCTCGAGCAGACGGTTCGGACCTTGCGCGAGGCGGGTGCCTGGATCAGCCTGGCGCATCCATGGCAGTACGATTTCACCCGCAGCAAGCGCCGTCGCCTCGTCGTCGATTTCGTCGCGGCGGGCGGCCATGCGCTTGAGGTGGTCAACGGCATGCAGCCGCTGGAGCAGGTTGGCGGTCTGTCGATCCTGGCGCGCGAGTTCGGCCTGATGGCCACCGTGGGCAGCGACTTCCACGCACCGGGCGACTGGTCGGAGCTGGGGCTGTATCGCAACCTGCCGGAGGATCTGTCACCACTCTGGAGACATTTCGACCATGAGCGCCGCCTACCTGCTGCCAGCTGAACAGGGAGTTCCCATGAGCCAGTTCTTTCAGATCCATCCGGACAACCCGCAACCGCGCCTGATCAAGCAGGCCGTGGAGATCATCCGCAAGGGCGGGGTGGTGGTGTATCCCACCGATTCCAGTTATGCCATCGGCTGCTCGATGGGCAACAAGGCCGGCATCGAGCGCATCCGCCGGCTGCGTCAGCTCGACGACAAGCACAACTTCACCCTGGCCTGCCGCGACCTGTCGCAGCTGGGCCTGTTCGCCAAGGTCGACACCGCCGCCTTCCGCCTGCTCAAGGCGCATCTGCCCGGTCCCTACACGATCATTCTCACGGCGACGCGCGAAGTGCCGCGCATGCTGCTGCATCCCAAACGTCGCACCATCGGGCTGCGCGTACCGGCATTGCCGATCGCCCAGGCGTTGCTGGAAGAGCTCGGCGAGCCGCTGATGAGTGTCAGCCTGATCCTGCCGGGCGAAGACCTGCCGATGAGCGATCCGTACGAGATGCGCGACGCTCTGGAGCACCAGGTGGACCTGATCATCGATGGCGGGTACGGTGGCCTCGAGGCCTCGACCGTGGTCAGCCTGGTCGATGATCAGCCGGAGGTGGTGCGGGTCGGCTGCGGCGATCCCGAACCCTTCATGGCCTAAGCCTGAATGGCATGTATGCCGGTACAACATTATCTGGCCTGGGCGGTGAGTGGATTGAGGCAGGTTCGATGAACATGTCTCCGAGACCAGGCGCTGCGACGAGTCATGGCCGGCTATGGCAAGGTGCCGCGATGGGCTACGGGCGCCAGACTTGACCAACTGAACCTACCAAACAGGCCAATTAAGCAAGGACACTCTTTTGAGCTCCATGGATTCACAGCGGCGTGTGGTTTCCGGTATGCGCCCCAGCGGCCGACTGCACCTTGGCCACTACCACGGCGTATTGAAGAACTGGGTCAGGCTGCAGCACGAGTACGAATGCTTTTTCTGCATCGTCGACTGGCATGCGCTGACCACCGACTACGAGAGTTCCGGCGAAATCTCGCAGAACGTCATGAGCATGGCGGTGGACTGGCTGGCCGCCGGGGTCAGCCCGAGCTCGGCCACGCTGTTCATCCAGTCGCAGGTGCCCGAGCATGCCGAGCTGCACCTCTTGCTGTCGATGATCTGTCCGTTGGGCTGGCTGGAGCGGGTGCCGTCGTACAAGGAACTGCAGCAGAACCTGCAGGACAAGAACCTCGACACCTACGGCTTTCTTGGCTATCCGCTGCTGCAGGCGGCGGACATCCTGCTGTACCGCGCGGGACTGGTGCCGGTCGGGGCCGACCAGCTGCCGCATATCGAATTCGCCCGCGACGTGGCGCGCCGCTTCAATCACCTCTACGGCCGTGAGGACGACTTCGAGAGCAAGGCGGAGGCGGCGATCCGCAAGCTCGGCAAGAAAACCTCCAAGCTCTATGTCAGCCTGCGCAAGAGCTATCAGGAGCAGGGCGACGTCGAGGCGCTGAATACCGCGCGCGCAGTGATCAAGGAGCAGCAGACCATCACCATCGGCGACCAGGAGCGGCTGTACGGCTACCTGGAGGGCTGCGGCAAGCTGCTGTTGCCCGAGCCGCAGGCGCTGCTCGGCGAGGCGCCTAAGCTGTCCGGGCTCGACGGCGGCAAGATGGCCAAGTCCAACAGCAACGCCATCTATCTGCGGGATACGCCGACCGAGATCGAGGAGAAGATCCGTCGCATGCCCACCGACCCGGCGCGCGTGCACCGCAGCGACCCCGGCGAGCCGACGCGCTGCCCGGTGTGGCAGATGCATCTGGCGCATTCCGAGGAGGCCGTGTGTCAGTGGGCCGAGCAGGGCTGTCGCAGCGCCGGCATTGGCTGCCTGGAATGCAAGGCACCGCTGATCGATTCGATCAAGGCCGATCTTGCGCCGCTGCAGGAACGCGCGCTGGATTACGAGCAGAACCCCGATCTGGTACGCAGCATTCTGGCCGAGGGAGCCGAGCGCGCCCGCGACGAAGCCCGTGAGACGCTGATCGACGTGCGTCAGGCGATGGGCCTGAATTACCGCTGACGCGCCCGCGCAGCTTCGAGGAAGACCATGCAGACCGAACTCCTGAGCCCCGAATCGACTCAGCCCGGCGAGCAGCTGCGCCTGGCGCTGGTCTATGGCGAGGCGGTGACCGAGCTGCCGCTGGACCTGTACATACCGCCGGATGCGCTGGAAGTCTTTCTCGAAGCGTTCGAAGGCCCGCTGGACCTGCTGCTCTATCTGATCCGCAAGCAGAACATCGACATCCTCGACATCCCGGTGGCGGAAATCACCCGCCAGTACATGGGCTACGTCGAGTTGATGAAGTCGGTGCGTCTGGAACTGGCCGCCGAGTACCTGGTGATGGCCGCCATGCTTGCCGAGATCAAGTCGCGCATGCTGTTGCCGCGCTCGGCCGAAGCCGCCGAAGAGGAAGACGACCCGCGCGCCGAGCTGATCCGCCGGCTGCAGGAGTACGAGCGCTTCAAGGCCGCCGCCGAGGATCTGGACGAGCTGCCGCGGGTCGGTCGCGACCTGCAGGTGCCACGCCTCGACGCCCCGGATGCCAGGGCGCGCAAGCTGCTGCCGGATGTCAGCCTGGAGGAACTGCTGGTATCCATGGCCGAGGTGCTGCGCCGTGCCGACATGTTCGAGAGCCACCAGGTGACCCGCGAGGCGCTGTCGACCCGCGAGCGGATGAGCGAGGTGCTCGAGCGTCTGAAGGGAGGCGGTTTCGTCCCGTTCGTGGCGCTGTTCCATGTGGAAGAAGGGCGCCTTGGCGTGGTGGTGACCTTCATGGCCGTACTCGAGCTGATTAAGGAATCGCTGGTCGAGCTGGTGCAGAACGAGCCCTTCGCGTCTATCCATGTGCGCAGTCGAACCGAATAGCTATTTGCAGGAGTCAACCGTGGACCTGTCCGATCCCAAGGATCTCGCTTCGCTGCTCGAAGCCTTTCTGCTCGCGTCCGGCAAGCCGCTCTCCCTGGAGCGCCTCGGCGAGCTGTTCGAGGAGCATGAACGACCCTCGTCGGCGCAGCTGAAGAAGGCCCTCGAAGTCCTGGACAAGTCCTGCAAGGGGCGCGCCTTCGAACTCAAGGAGGTGGCCAGCGGTTATCGTCTGCAGGTGCGCCAGCGCTTCTCGCCCTGGGTCGGGCGGCTCTGGGAGGAGCGTCCGCAGCGTTATTCCCGGGCGCTGCTGGAAACCCTGGCGCTGATCGCCTACCGCCAGCCCATCACCCGCGGCGAGATCGAGGACATTCGCGGCGTTGCGGTCAACAGCCAGATCGTCAAGACGTTGCAGGAGCGCGAGTGGATTCGCGTGGTCGGTCATCGTGACGTGCCGGGGCGCCCGGCGATGTTCGCCACCACCCGACAATTCCTCGACCATTTCAATCTGAAGAACCTCGACGAACTGCCGCCGCTGGCCGTGCTGCGGGAAATGGAGCCCGAGCTGCGCCCGTTGCTCGACGACGATGCGGCCGTGCCGGTCGCCCTGCAGGCCCGCGCCGATGAGACGTTGGACGAGCCGCAGGCGCCCGCGCGCGAGCAGACCAGCTTCCGTAGCCTGCTGGCCGAACTCGATGGCATGGAACAGGGGCTCAAGACCGACTTCGACGACCTGCTCGAAGCGCAAGCCGCGGATATCGACTCCGACGAGGAGCAATCGACCCCCTGAGCCCAGGCCTGTCGCCGGGGCGCCGGCGGCCTCGCTGCAGCCGGCCGCTGGGGGCATAGCTCTGCAGCTGCATGTCGTGCGCAACCATTGGCCTTGCGTCCTGTCCGAACGCCAACCGACTCCGGATGGTTTATGGTTGTCGAAGAACAAAATTCCGCAGCAGGAGAGACGCATGCACCCGCGAGTTCTGGAAGTCACCGAGCGCCTGGTCGAGCGCAGCCGCAAGACGCGTGAGCGTTACCTCGCGATGATGGCCGCCGCTGCCAGCGAGGGCCCTCAGCGAGGCGGGCTGCAATGCGCCAACTTCGCCCATGGCGTCGCCGGCTGCAATTCCACTCAGGACAAGCAGAGCCTGCGCCTGATGAACGCGGCGAACGTCGCGATCGTGTCGGCATACAACGACATGCTTTCGGCGCATCAGCCCTACGAGCATTTTCCGGAGATGATCCGCCAGGCGCTGCGCGAGATTGGTTCGGTCGGCCAGTTCGCCGGCGGCGTGCCGGCAATGTGCGACGGCGTGACCCAGGGCGAGGCGGGCATGGAGATGAGCCTGGCCAGTCGCGAAGTGATCGCCATGAGCACCGCGGTGGCGCTGTCGCACAACATGTTCGACGCCGCGCTGATGCTCGGCATCTGCGACAAGATCGTCCCGGGGCTGATGATCGGTGCGCTGCGCTTCGGCCATCTGCCGACGATCTTCGTACCGGGTGGGCCGATGCCATCGGGCATCCCCAACAAGGAAAAGGCCGCGGTGCGCCAGCGCTATGCCGAGGGCAAGGCCAGCCGCGAGGAGCTGCTGGAATCGGAGATGAAGTCCTATCACAGCCCCGGCACCTGCACCTTCTACGGCACCGCCAACACCAATCAGGTGGTGATGGAGATCATGGGCCTGCACCTGCCGGGCTCCTCGTTCGTCAACCCTTACACGCCGCTGCGCGATGCGCTGACCCGGGAGGCGGCACACCAGGTCACGCGCCTGACCCACCAGGCCGGCAGCTACACACCGCTGTGTCAGGTGGTCGACGAGAAATCCATCGTCAACTCGGTGGTCGCGCTCAATGCCACCGGTGGTTCGACCAACCACACCCTGCATATCCCCGCGTTCGCCCGCGCCGCTGGCATCCAGCTGACCTGGCAGGACATGGCCGATCTTTCCGAGGTGGTGCCGACCCTGGCCAAGGTCTACCCCAACGGTCAGGCCGATGTGAACCATTTCCATGCCTGCGGCGGCGTGCCCTTCATGGTGCGCACGCTGCTCGACGCCGGCTTGCTGCATGAGGATGTGCACACGGTGGTCGGCAAGGGCCTGCGCCGCTATATCCAGGAGCCGTTCCTCGACGGTGACAAGCTGGTCTGGCGCGATGGGCCCGCTCAGAGCCTGGACGAAACCATCCTGCGTCCGGCAGAGCGGCCCTTCTCGCCGGAGGGCGGCCTGCGTGTGCTGGAAGGCAACCTGGGACGCGGCGTGACCAAGATCTCGGCCGTGGCGCCGGAGCATCGTGTGGTCGAGGCGCCGGCACGGGTGTTCATCGACCAGAGCGAACTGGCAGCCGCTTTCAAGGCCGGCGAGCTGGAGCGCGATTTCATCGCCGTGGTGCGTTTCCAGGGGCCGAAGGCCAATGGCATGCCGGAGTTGCACAAGCTCACGCCCTTCCTTGGCGTGCTGCAGGACCGCGGCTACAAGGTGGCGCTGGTTACCGACGGGCGCATGTCCGGCGCCTCCGGCAAGGTGCCGGCGGCCATCCATGTCTGCCCGGAGGCGCTGGACGGTGGGCCGCTGGCGCTGGTCCGTGATGGCGACATCATCCGCGTCGATGGCGAGACCGGCGAGCTGCTGGCGCTGGTCGACCCGGCCGAATGGGCGACGCGCCAGCCGGCCATCCGCCCGGAAGACATGGGTATCGGTTGCGGTCGCGAGCTGTTCGCCTTCATGCGCGCGTCCTTCAGCACGGCAGAGCAGGGCGCCAGCGCGTTCACCGAGAGTCTGGAGGCGCTCAAGTGAAGACAGCGCTGGTTGGCGACATCGGGGGTACCAATGCACGCTTCGCGCTGTGGCGCGATCAGCGGATCGAGCAGATTCGCGTGCTGCCCACGGCAGACCATGCGCGTCCGGAGCTGGCAATCCGCGCTTACCTTGACGAAGTGGGCCAGCCGCTGGATGCGCTGGAAGCGGTATGCCTGGCTTGTGCCGGGCCGGTGGGCGGCGATCACTTCCGCTTCACCAACAACCACTGGCAGCTGAGCCGACAGGCGTTCTGCCGCGAACTGGGCCTGAAGGATCTGCTGCTGATCAACGACTTCACCGCCATGGCCCTGGGTATGACCCGGCTGCGCGATGACGAGCGCGTCACGGTCCGCGAGGGCGAGCCTGAACCCGGCCGGCCGCGTCTGGTCATAGGCCCCGGCACCGGGTTGGGGGTTGCCGGGCTGCTGCCGCTGGTGGGCGGCGGCTGGCGCGCGTTGCCGGGCGAGGGCGGGCATATCTGTCTGCCGATCGGCAGCGAGCGCGAGGCGGCGATCTGGACGCAACTGCACCGCGCACAGGGCCATGTGAATGCCGAGGCGGTGCTCAGTGGGCCGGGTTTATTGACGCTCTATCGCGCCTGTTGCGCGCTGGATGACCGAGCGGCCGAACACGACTCCCCGGCCGGGATCACCAAGGCCGCGCTGGCTGGCGAGCCGTACGCCGTGGCCGTGCTGGAGCAGTTCTGCCGCTGGCTGGGGCGCATCGTCGGCGACAACGTGCTGACGCTCGGTGCACGCGGCGGGGTATATATCGTCGGCGGCGTGGTACCGCGCTTCGCCGAGTTCTTCATGCACAGCGGCTTTTGCGATGCCCTGTGCGAGAAGGGCCAAATGAGTGGCTATTTCGATCGCCTGCCGGTATGGCTGGTGACCGCGCCTTATCCGGGACTGGAAGGCGCCGGCGTGGCGTTGCAATCGCTGCTGGAGGGCGTCTAGGCGGCTGGCAGGGAAAGGCGACGGGCGATCGGATAACAACAAGAAAAGGGACGTGACGTGAGCCAAGCAGGTAAGAACATCCTTCTGGTCGACGACGATCAGGAAATCCGCGAACTGCTGCAGACCTATCTCAGCCGCTCGGGCTTTCAGGTCCGCGGCGTGCCGGACGGCGCGCAGTTTCGCAGCGCGCTGTGCGCCGAACCGGCCGATCTGGTGATACTCGACGTGATGCTGCCCGACGAGGACGGCTTCAGCCTCTGCCGCTGGATTCGCCAGCACGAGCGGCTGGCCTCGATGCCGATCATCATGCTCACCGCCAGTTCCGACGAGGCCGACCGGGTGGTCGGTCTTGAGCTGGGCGCCGACGATTACCTCGGCAAGCCGTTCAGCCCACGCGAGTTGCTGGCGCGGATCAAGGCCTTGCTGCGGCGGGTCAGCTTCGCCCAGGAGCGCGGCAGCGACGTGCTGGCCTTCGATGAATGGCGGCTGGACATGATCAGCCACCGTCTGTTTCACGCCGATGGCGAGGAAGTCTTTCTGTCCGGTGCCGATTTCGCGTTGCTCAAGCTGTTTCTCGATCATCCGCAGCAGATCCTCGACCGCGACACCATTGCCAACGCCACCCGCGGGCGCGAGGTGATGCCGCTGGAGCGCATCGTCGACATGGCGGTGAGCCGTCTGCGCCAGCGCCTGCGCGACACCGGCAAGTCGCCCCGGCTGATCCGCACCGTGCGCGGCTGCGGCTACCTGCTGGCAACCCAGGTGACGCCGCACCATGAATCTGCGCACTGAGCGGCGACGCCTGCGGCTGGTGCCGCGCTCACTGCTCGGACGCATGCTGTTGCTGACCCTGCTCGCGGTGCTGCTGGCGCAGGGCCTGTCGAGCCTGATCTGGTTGTCACAGCTGCGCGCCAGCCAGATGGAGGGGCTGCTGGCCAGCGCCCGCAGCCTGGCGCAGTCGATGGGGGCGAGCGTCAGCTACTTCCGATCGCTGCCGCTGGGCTACCGACCGCTGGTGCTCGACCAGCTGCGCAGCATGGGCGGCACGCGCTTCTTCGTCTCGCTCAACGACAAGCCGCTGGAGATGAAGATCCTGCCGGAGACGCCGCGCAAGCGTGCGGTGCTGCACGAGGTGGAGCAGGTGCTGCGCCAGCGTCTGGGTGGCGCAGTGGACCTGACCATCGAGTTCGTCAGCCCGGACGATCTGCGCATCTTCAACAGCGGCATCAAGCTCGAGGAGCTGCCGCGCTCCTGGGCCCACTACGCGCTGGGCTTCGAACCGCTGGCGCCACCGGTGCTGGTGACGCAGATCCAGATCGCGCCGCAGGAATGGCTCTATCTCGCCTCGCTGATGCCGGCACCCTACGTCAGCCTGGAAGACGAGGGGCTGCCGGTGCAGCAGCTGTGGTTCATCGTGCTGACCAGCGCCTTCCTGCTGCTGTTCATCGGTCTGCTGGTGCGCTGGCAGAGCCGGCCATTGAAACGCCTGGCCAAGGCGGCGCGGGAGCTGTCGGTGGGCGGGGAAGTGCGGCCGCTGGCCGAGATTGGTGCCAGCGAGATCGTCGAGGTCAGCCGCGCCTTCAACAACATGCGCGAGCGCATCAGTCGCTATCTGACCGAGCGCGGCCAGTTGTTCAGCGCCATCTCCCACGACCTGCGTACGCCCATCACGCGGCTGCGACTGCGGGTCGAACTGCTGGAGGACGAGGCCCAGCAAGTCAAGTTCAACCGCGATCTCGACGAACTGGAGCTGCTGGTCAAGGGCGCCCTGCAGTGCGTGAAGGACACCGATATCCACGAGAACATCGAGGCCGTGGACCTCAATCTGCTTCTCGAACACATCGTCGAGCCCTACCAGGCCTGCGACCAGACCCGCGTGACCCTGGATGGACGCGCGCTGGCGACTTACCCTGGCAAGCCGCTGGCACTCAAGCGCTGCATCGGCAACCTGCTGGACAACGCCCTGAAGTATGGCGAGCGCGCCCACCTGCACGTCGAGGATGGCAAGGAGGCGCTGGTACTGCACGTTGACGACGAGGGGCCGGGTGTGCCGGAGCAGCGCCTGGAGCACGTTTTCGAACCCCATGTACGGCTCTCCGGCCAGCAGCAGGGCTACGGCCTGGGGCTGGGTATCGCGCGCAACATCGCTCACGCCCACGGCGGCGAGCTGAGCATGCGCAACCTGCAGCAGGGAGGGCTGAGGGTGACCCTCACACTACCGCGCTGAAGCCCGCCGGGCGTGCCTGTTACCTGTAGCGTGCCTTTGTAACCGGTTGGTGACCATCGGCCATCCCTTCGTTACCCAGTGTCCATTTTTCCGGGCATAGACTCGGTCCATCGCAAGCGACCCACGACTTGCCGGATAAAAACAAGAAGGTACTCCTCCATGAATGCGATCCATCGTCTCGCTCTTTCCGTTTCCCTTGCCCTGCCATTGCTCGCCCACGCCGGCGAGGTCGAAGTCCTGCACTGGTGGACCTCCGGCGGCGAGAAGCGCGCCGCCGACACCCTGCAGAAGATGGTCGAGCAGAAAGGCCACACCTGGAAGGATTTCGCCGTCGCCGGTGGTGGTGGCGAGGCCGCCATGACCGTACTGAAAACCCGCGCGGTTTCCGGCAACCCGCCGTCCGCCGCACAGATCAAGGGCCCGGACATCCAGGAATGGGGCGAACTCGGCCTGCTCGCCAACCTCGACGACACCGCCAAGGCCGAACGCTGGGACGAGCTGCTGCCCGAGCAGGTCAGCAAGATCATGCAGTACGACGGCTCCTACGTGGCCGTGCCGGTCAACGTGCACCGGGTCAACTGGCTGTGGATCAACCCGGAGGTATTCGAGAAGGCCGGTGCCACGCCGCCGAAGACCCTCGACGAGTTCTTTGCCGCTGCCGAGAAGCTCAAGGCAGCAGGTTTCGTGCCGGTCGCCCACGGTGGCCAGCCGTGGCAGGACGGCACCGTGTTCGAGGGCTTCGTGCTCAGCATTCTCGGGCCGGACGACTACCACAAGGCATTCGTCGAACTGGACGAGGACACCCTGACCGGCGACAAGATGGTCCAGGCCTTCACCGCGCTGAAGAAGCTGCGTGATTACCTCGACGCCGATGCCGCAGGCCGTGAGTGGAACCGTGCCACTGGCATGGTCATCGACGGCAAGGCCGGCATGCAGATCATGGGTGACTGGGCCAAGAGCGAGTTCACCGCCGCCAACAAGGTCGCGGGCAAGGACTACCAGTGCCTGCCGTTTCCCGGCACCCAGGGCAGCTTCACCTTCAACATCGATTCGCTGGCGATGTTCAAGCTGAGCAGCGATGAGAACCGCAAGGCCCAGGAAGACCTGGCGCGCGCGGTGCTGCAGCCGGAGTTCCAGACGTTCTTCAACCAGAACAAGGGCTCCATCCCGGTTCGCCAGGACCAGGACATGAGCGAGTTCGACACCTGCGCCCAGCAGTCGATGAAGGACTTCAAGGCGGCCCAGGGCAGCGGCCTGCAACCCAGCCTGACCCACGGCATGGCCGCTTCGAGCTACGTGCAGGGCGCGGTGTTCGATGTCGTGACCAACTTCTTCAACGACCCCAAGGCCGATCCGCAAAAGGCGGCCAGGCAGCTGGCGGCGGCGATCCAGGCCGTGCAGTGACGCCAAGGGCGGACCGCGTCCGCCCGATTTCCCGAACCGTTGTCCCGGCACAGGCCAAGGCCCGTGCCGCGGACGACGACATCCCGGATTCTGACGAGGGATCACCTCCATGAGCTCCATCGCGCTTCCCGCCAGGCCCGCCAAGGTCTCGCCGCTCGATGCCCTGCAGCGCTGGCTGCCCAAGCTGGTGCTGGCGCCGAGCATGCTGATCGTGCTGGTCGGCTTCTACGCCTACATCGGCTGGACCTTCCTGCTCTCGTTCACCAACTCGCGCTTCATGCCCAGCTACAAGTGGGTCGGCCTGCAGCAATACGAGCGCCTGTGGGACAACGACCGCTGGTGGGTCGCCAGCCAGAACCTGCTGGTCTTCGGCGGCCTGTTCATCGCCATCAGCCTGATCATCGGCGTCGTGCTTGCCGTACTGCTGGATCAGCGCATCCGTCGCGAAGGGCTGATCCGCACCATCTACCTGTACCCCATGGCGCTGTCGATGATCGTCACCGGCACCGCCTGGCAGTGGTTGCTCAATCCCGGCCTGGGCCTGGACAAGCTGCTGCGCGACTGGGGCTGGGAAGGCTTTCGCTTCGACTGGCTGGTCGATCCGGACCGGGTCATCTACTGCCTGGTGATCGCTGCCGTATGGCAGGCCTCGGGCTTCGTCATGGCGCTGTTCCTGGCCGGTCTGCGCAGCGTCGATCAATCGATCATCCGCGCTGCCCAGGTGGACGGTGCGAGCCTGCCGACCATCTACCTGCGCATCGTGCTGCCGAGCCTGCGTCCGGTGTTCTTCAGTGCGCTGATGATTCTTGCCCACATTGCGATCAAGAGCTTCGACCTGGTGGCGGCGATGACGGCTGGCGGCCCCGGCTATTCCAGCGACTTGCCAGCGATGTTCATGTACACGCACACCTTCACCCGTGGCCAGATGGGCCTGGGGGCGGCGAGCGCCATGCTGATGCTTGGCGCGGTGATGGCGATCATCGTGCCCTACCTGTACTCCGAGCTGAGGAACAAGCGCCATGTCTGATTTCGCGCAACCGCGCCTGACGCTCGGGCGCGTGACCATCCACGCTACGCTGCTGCTGGCTTGCGCCGTCTACCTGGTGCCGCTGATCGTGATGTTGCTGACCAGCTTCAAGACCCCGGAAGACATCCGTACCGGCAACCTGCTGAGCTGGCCGGAGGCGTTCACCGGCATGGGCTGGCTGACCGCCTGGGATGCCGTTGGTGGCTACTTCTGGAATTCGGTGAAGATCGTCATTCCGGCGGTGCTGATCTCCACCGCACTCGGTGCCATCAATGGCTACGTGCTGTCGATGTGGCGTTTCCGCGGCTCGCAGCTGTTCTTCGGTCTGCTGCTGTTCGGCTGCTTCCTGCCGTTCCAGGTGATCCTGCTGCCGGCGTCCTTCACCCTCGGCAAGCTGGGCCTGGCCAATACCACCACCGGTCTGGTGCTGGTGCACGTGGTATACGGCCTGGCGTTCACCACACTGTTCTTCCGCAACTTCTACGTCAGCGTGCCGGAAGCGCTGGTGCGGGCGGCGCGGCTGGATGGCGCCGGTTTCTTCACCATCTTCGGGCGCATCCTGCTGCCGATGTCGGTACCGATCATCATGGTCTGCCTGATCTGGCAGTTCACCCAGATCTGGAACGACTTCCTCTTCGGCGTGGTGTTCGCCAGCGGCGATACCCAGCCGGTCACCGTGGCGCTGAACAACCTGGTCAATACCAGCACCGGCGCCAAGCAATACAACGTCGACATGGCCGCCGCGATGATTGCCGGCCTGCCCACGCTGGTGGTTTACGTGATCGCCGGCAAGTACTTCCTGCGCGGGCTCACTGCCGGCGCCGTCAAGGGTTGAGGAGAACAACGATGGCTTCCCTGGAACTGCGCAACGTTCAAAAGAATTATGGCAACAGCCAGATCGCAACGCTCAAGGACATCGCGCTGAAGATCGACGCCGGTGAGTTCCTGATTCTCGTCGGCCCCTCCGGCTGCGGTAAATCCACCCTGATGAACTGCATCGCCGGGCTGGAGAATATCACCGGCGGCGAGATCCTCGTCGACGGCGAGGACATCAGTCAGGCCAGCCCGAAGGATCGGGACATTGCCATGGTGTTCCAGTCCTATGCGCTCTATCCGACCATGAGCGTGCGCGACAACATCGCCTTCGGCCTGAAGATGCGCAAGGTGCCGGCGGCGAAGATCGAGGAGGAGGTGGCACGGGTCGCCAAGCTGCTGCAGATCGAACCGCTGCTGGAACGCAAGCCGTCGCAACTGTCCGGCGGTCAGCAGCAGCGCGTGGCCATGGGTCGGGCCCTGGCGCGGCGGCCGAAGATCTATCTGTTCGACGAGCCGTTGTCGAACCTCGACGCCAAGCTGCGGGTGGAGATGCGCACAGAGATCAAGCTGATGCACCAACGGCTGAAAACCACCACGGTGTATGTCACCCATGACCAGATCGAGGCAATGACCCTCGGCGACAAGGTCGCGGTGATGAAGGACGGTGTGATCCAGCAGTTCGGTACCCCCCACGAGATCTACAACAATCCGGCCAACCTGTTCGTCGCGAGCTTCATCGGCTCGCCGCCGATGAACTTCGTGCCGCTGCGCATTCGTCAGCGTGACGGCCGCTGGGTGGGCGTGCTCAACAGCGAGCAGGGCAGTTGCGAGCTGCCGCTGCCGATCACCAGTGACGAAGGTCTGCGTGACCGGGAGCTCATTCTGGGCATTCGCCCCGAACAGATCGGCCTGTCGAATGGCTCTGCGGCGGACCTTTCGCTGCTGGTGGATATCGAAGTGGTGGAGCCGACCGGCCCCGATACGCTGGTCGTCTTCGCGCTCAATCAAGTCAAGGCCTGCTGCCGGCTGGCGCCGGATCAGGCGCCGCGGGTGGGGGAGACGCTCAACCTGCAGTTCGATCCGCGCAAGGTCCTGCTGTTCGACGCCCAGAGCGGCGAACGGCTGGGCCTGGCGCAGCCTGCAGCCACGCGCGAAAGCAAGGTCACCCGGCTGGTTTCCAACGGAGCGGGGCCGGTGCAGTGAGGTACCGGCCTGCCTTGCCAGCAGGCTGGGGATAACGGAGACAGGAACCAACGGAGCCGAACAGGCTCGATCCACCGATCAATAACAACAAAAACGGAGTGGATATGAAAAAAACACTGACAGCCCTGGGCGTTGCCAGCGCCATTGCGGGTCTGAGCCTGCCTCTCGGCGCCCATGCCCTGGAGTTCACCGGTTACATGCGCAGCGGGGTCGGCGAATCGGTCAACAGCGATTCGCAGTCCTGCTTCCAATTGCCCGGTGCGCCGAGCAAGTACCGCCTGGGTAACGAGTGCGAGCAATACGCCGAGCTCGATCTGCGCCAGGACCTCTACACCTTCGCCGATGGCTCGGTACTGAGCCTGGAAGGCAGGGCAGCGCTGTACAACCAGTACAACCACACCCCGGAGTTCACCGGCGACCACGGCTGGGCACGGATGGTCCAGGCCTATGCCGAGTGGAGCAAGGTGCCGGCGCTGTACAACGGCTCGCTATGGGCGGGCCGTCGTTTCTACAAGCGTAACGACATCCACATCTCCGACTTCTACTACTGGAACCAGAGCGCCACCGGTGCCGGTGTCGAGGACATGGAGATCGGCGGGCTGAAGTACAGCTATGCCTTCTCGCGCAAGGACAGCGTGTTCCAGAAGGAGTACGTCTCTCGCCACGATTTCAACGTCGGCGGCTTCGACAGCAACCCCGGCGGCGAGCTGGAGTTCGGCCTGAGCTACCTCGACAAGCCCAGCCGTGACGATGCCAACAGCGGTTGGGCCGTGACGGTGCAGCATGTGCAATCCGACTTCCTCGGCGGCAAGAACACCCTGGCGCTGCAGTACGGCGAGGGCCCGGGCACCGGCCTCGGCTACACCGGCGACGTCACCCTGGACGACAGCGCCAAGAGCTGGCGGGTGGTTGAGTACTTCGACTGGCAGGTGACGCCGCGCTTCGGCGGCCAATTCCAGGTGGTCTATCAGAAGGGCAAGCGCGCCGACGGTGGCGATCAGGACTGGTGGTCGGTGGGGGCTCGCCCGGTCTATGCGTTCAGCGAGCAGTTCAAGCTCGTCGCCGAGGTCGGCCATGATCAGATCGACGCCACCGACGGTACGCGCAAACTGACGAAGTTCACCATCGCACCGACCTGGTCACCCGCCGGCCCTGGCTTCTGGGCACGGCCGGAGTTCCGCCTGTACTACACCTATGCCAGCTGGAACGAGGCGGCGCAACGGGCGGCCAACGTGATGGCCGAAGGCTCGGCGCTGTCGGATACCGGTGCGTTCGGCAATGCCCGCCATGGTTCGAACTTCGGCGTGCAGGTGGAGCATTGGTGGTAAAAGTCGCGGATTAGCGCGTCGCCATCCAGATCAGCAGGCCGGCCTGGAACAGCGCCAGCGCAATCAGGCAAACAATGGTGAATCGCAGCGCACCGTCCTCGCGGCGGAAGCGGGCGATACGCTCCTGCAGGTCGCGGATCTGGTTTTCCTGCGCCTGCAGGTTGCGGTCGGCCTGTTCCAGCATCGCCGCCGCATCCTGCAGCTCCACAATCTGGACCTTCTCGCTGTTCCAGTCCGGCCTCAGGCTGCTGGCGCGCGGCGCGCCGTAGGTCGCCTTGCCCGCCTGGTCCTTTGGGTAGTCCACATCGAACCCCTGGGTGCGCAGGCAGTGGTCACGCCGCAGCCGCTGATCATCGCTCGTCACATCCTTGGGCAGCGAGCCCCCCTCGACCAGGTAGTGACCCCAGCGCTTCTGCGCCCAGGCCGCGCCCTGGGCCAGCAGGAAACGGCCGAGGCCACGATTCACCGGCTCCAGTTGCAGTCCGCTGTCCGGGCCGAAGCGCAGTTCCTTGCTGCGATGGTCGGCCCATACCTCCAGCACGTTGTACTTGCGCGAGCGCGCCTGCCCCGGGATGTTGACGAACATCCGCAGCAGGCTCTGCTCGGGCGTGTGGCGTTCCAGCTGCGCCAGCTCGACGAAGCGCAGTGGCCGCGCGCCGCCGTCGCGTTCGGTGGGCAGCGGCGCCAGGCGCAGCAGGCGGAAACGATCGGGGCGAAGTTCGGCCCACGGATGCTTCGGCGGCGCCGGTGGCTCTTTCTCTGTGCTCTGGGTGATTTCGGTGTCGGTCATCTGCGCGTTCCTGGGCCTGCGCGGCGGCTCGTTCAGAACTGGTCTCGGCCATCGTCACGGGGCTATCGGCGGCGCGGCGCCTAACTGGAGGCTGGCAGCATGCCATTATCGTTCAGGAAGCGCTGGATGCGTTCGAGCAGGCCGCGGGCCAACGGCAGATCGGGATCGTCGTAAGACGCGAGCTGCGCAGCGCTGGCCGGCACGATGCGCAGCACATGATTCATGCCGTCGATCAGCGCGAGTTCGGCGTCGGGCTTGGCACGGTGCAAGGCCTCGGCGTCATCGATGCCCACCTGGATATCGTGCCGGCCCTGAACGATCAGCGCCGGAACGTTCACCGCCGCGAAGGCCTCGGCCGGATCATAGGCGAAGAGGGAGATCAGATATGGCTGCACGCTGGGGCGGAACAGCACCTGCAGAGGCTCTGGAATGTCCGCGTGGGTGCGACCGGCCTTCAGTTCGTCGATCAGATAATGGCTGGTGGCGAGCAATGCCGGTGGCAGGCGTCCGTGCAGCTGCTCGCGCAGCACCGCGTCGATCGGCCGGCCGCTGCCGGCGATGCTGATCAGCGCCGCGGCACCTGAGCGAGGCGCCGCAAGGCTGGCGATCAGCGCACCTTCGCTGTGGCCGACGAGGATCAGCTCGCCGAAGCGCGGGTCACCCTTGAGCCGTTCGCTCCAGGCCAACGCATCGCTGACGTAGGCTTCGACGCTGAGGTCGCGCTCGTCCGGTGCGGCGGCCAGGCTCGCGCCGACGCCGCGCTTGTCGTAGCGCAGGCTGGCCACGCCCTGCCTGGCCAGGCCCTGGGCCAACCGCTTGAGGCTGTCGTTGTGGCCGGCCGGGTTGTTGCCGTTGCGGTCGGTCGGCCCGGAGCCGGCGATGAGCAGGGCGACCGGCAACGGCCGCTCGCTTTTCGGCAGCAGCAATGTGCCCTGCAGCAGGCCATGGCCGGTGTCGAGGTTCAGCGTCTGCGTGAGCAGGGTCTGCGCATGTACGAATGAGAGGGGCATGGTCAGCAGCAGTAGGATCAGCAGGGCACGCATGGAAGGCTTCGCCGGTTACGGAGCGGGTTTGACGCGAGGATCGGTGCGAGGTTCGCCGCTGCGCCAGTATGCGCGCCGAAGACAGGCAGTGAAACCGCGGCGCCCTCAGGTATACTTCCGGCCCCTGTTTTTTCGGTCGATCGCGGAGCGTCCTGCATGTCCGGCAATACCTACGGCAAGCTGTTCACCGTCACCACTGCCGGCGAAAGCCACGGGCCTGCGCTGGTGGCCATCGTCGATGGCTGCCCGCCTGGGCTGGAGCTGTCGCTGGACGATCTGCAGCGCGATCTCGACCGTCGCAAGCCCGGCACCAGCCGGCACACCACGCAGCGCCAGGAAGCCGACGAGGTGGAAATCCTTTCCGGCGTGTTCGAAGGCAGAACCACCGGTTGCCCGATCGGCCTGCTGATCCGCAATACCGACCAGAAGTCCAAGGACTACTCGGCGATCAAGGACCTGTTCCGCCCGGCCCACGCCGACTACACCTATCACCACAAGTACGGCCTGCGTGACTACCGCGGCGGTGGCCGCTCCTCGGCGCGCGAGACCGCCATGCGTGTCGCCGCCGGTGCCATCGCCAAGAAGTACCTGGCGACGCTGGGCATTCAGGTGCGCGGCTACATGAGCCAGCTCGGGCCGATCGAGATTCCGTTCAAGACCTGGGACAGCGTCGAGCAGAACGCCTTCTTCAGCCCGGACCCGGACAAGGTGCCGGAGCTGGAGGCCTACATGGACCAGCTGCGCCGTGACCAGGATTCGGTGGGCGCAAAGATCACCGTGGTCGCCGAGGGTGTGCCGCCGGGCCTCGGTGAGCCGATCTTCGACCGCCTGGACGCGGAGCTTGCCCACGCGCTGATGAGCATCAACGCGGTCAAGGGCGTGGAGATCGGTGCCGGTTTCGCGTCGGTGGCCCAGCGCGGCACCGAGCACCGCGACGAGCTGACCCCGCAGGGCTTTCTGTCCAACAATGCCGGCGGCATTCTCGGTGGCATCTCCTCGGGTCAGCCGATCGTCGCCCATCTGGCGCTCAAGCCGACGTCCAGCATCACCACGCCCGGTCGCTCCATCGACGTGAACGGCGAGGCGGTGGACGTGATCACCAAGGGTCGCCACGACCCCTGCGTCGGCATCCGCGCCACCCCGATCGCCGAGGCGATGATGGCCATCGTGCTGCTGGATCACCTGCTGCGCCACCGCGCACAGAATGCCGATGTGCAGGTGACGACGCCGGTGCTGGGTCAGCTTTGAGCGGCCATTCGGAGCGCGGCGCGCCGGCGTTGACGCCGCGCGCTGCAACCTGAACGCCTGTTGCCATGACCGCTTCGCTCCCTTACTGGCGCCTCTCCGGGTTCTATTTCTTCTACTTCGCGCTGCTCGGTTCGACGGCGCCGTTTCTCGGCCTGTACTTCGCCCATCTGGGGTTCTCGCCGGAGCGCATCGGCGAGCTGATCGCCATTCCGATGTTGATGCGCTGTCTGGCGCCGAATCTCTGGGGCTGGCTGGGTGACGTCAGCGGCCGCCGGCTGGAGATCGTCCGCCTCGGCGCCCTATGCACGCTGCTGTCCTTCGGCCTGATCTTCTTCGACAAGAGCTTCGCCTGGCTGGCGCTGGTGATGGCCCTGCATGCGTTCTTCTGGCATGCCGTGCTGCCGCAATTCGAGGTCATCACCCTGGCGCATCTGCACGAGCAGCCCGAGCGCTACAGCCAGGTACGGTTGTGGGGCAGCATCGGCTTCATCCTGGCGGTGGTGGGGCTTGGGCTGCTGTTCCAGCGGCTGAGTCTGGACCTGTATCCGACCGCTGTCGCTGCGGTGATGCTGGGCATCGTGCTGAGCAGTGTCTGGGTCCCGAACGCGCAGCCGCGCCAGCGCGCCGAGTCGGCCGGGCAGGGCGGCTTTCTCGCCCAGCTGCGGCGCCCCGGCGTACTGGCCTTCTACGGTTGCGTGGCCCTGATGCAACTGGCTCACGGCCCGTACTACACCTTCTTCAGCATCCACCTGGAAGCGCTCGGCTACAGCCGCAGCTTTATCGGTCTGATGTGGGCGCTGGGCGTCGTCGCGGAGATTCTGCTGTTTCTGGTCATGGCGCGTCTGCTGGAGCGTTTCTCGCTGCGCCAGGTGCTCCTGGCGAGCTTCCTGATCGCCGCGCTGCGCTGGCTACTGCTCGCGCAGCTGGCCGATCATCTCGGCGTACTGCTGATCGCGCAGCTGATGCACGCGGCGACCTTCGGCAGCTTCCATGCGGCGGCCATCCATTTCGTCCAGCGCAGCTTCGGCCATCGCCAGCAGGGTCAGGGGCAGGCGCTGTATGCCAGCCTGTCCGGAATCGGCGGCGCGCTGGGGGCGTTGTATGCCGGATATGCCTGGTCCGGGCTCGGCCCGGGCTGGTCGTTCGCCATCGCCAGCCTGGCGGCGCTGGCAGCAGCCGTTATCATTGCCTTCCGTTTGCAGGAGGATAGGGCGTGACCGCCACGCAGCGCTGGCTTCCAGGCGGCAGTCCTGGCTTGACCGGCACCGCTATTGCGTCGGCTGGCTGATCCGCGGCCATGGGTCTGTACACCCGGGGCGAGAAGACGAGCGACGCGCTGCGCCAGATCGAGGCGTTCGAGTTACTTTTCGAATGCGAACTGAAGATGGGCGCCCTGCACAACAGATGAATTCCTGCCTGGCCGGCTGTGATCGGCCGGGCGATCCTTCGGAGAGCCGAACATGAGTGTCCTCAGTGTCTATCACGAATCCCGCCCCGAGCAGCCGCTCAAGGTCCTGACCCATCTCGAGGACATCGCCGCGACCCTGGCCGAGGTCGGCGTGCAACTGGAGCGCTGGGACGCCAGCGCGCCGGTCGCCGCCGGTGCCAGCCAGGAGGACGTGATCGCCGCCTACCGGCCGCAGATCGATCGGCTGATGGCCGAGCGCGGCTACGTGACCGTCGATGTCATCAGTGTGTCCCGCGATCATCCGCAGAAGGACGAACTGCGCGCCAGATTCCTTGACGAGCATCGTCACGCCGAGGACGAGGTGCGCTTCTTCGTCGCTGGCCGCGGCCTGTTCACCCTGCATATCGAGAACATGGTCTACGCGGTGTTGTGCGAGAAGAATGACCTGATCTCCGTGCCTGCCGGCACCCGCCACTGGTTCGACATGGGCGAGCAGCCGAGCTTCGTCGCCATTCGCCTGTTCAACAATCCGGACGGCTGGACGGCGCAGTTCACCGGCGAACGCATCGCCGATCAGTTCCCGCGCCTGGACGACTGAGCAGCCGATCCAGCTGACCCTCACCGAACATACGGCCAGCGAGCACAAGCAGGAGCTGGCCTCCTGCCGACCCGCGCCAGCGGCGTGCTCGTTAACCATGAACCAGCAGCCAGTACCAATGCGCTGCTGAGCCGCTCTGGCACGGGAACTGAACCCTGCCGCCGCGCTGGCATCCTAATTTAGGTACCCACCCAAACAGGAGCGTACCCATGGGAGATGCATTCGGCGGAATTTTCGGCCTGCTCATCCTGATACTGGATATCTGGGCAATCATCAGCATCGTTCGCAGCGACAGCACCAGCGGCAAGAAAGTGCTCTGGGTTCTTTTGATCGTCATCCTGCCCGTGCTCGGTCTTATCATCTGGGGAATCATGGGACCGCGCGGCAATCGCCCCGACGACCGTGGGCCCTTGCGGTAAACACCGATGGAAAGCCTCAGCGCTCCGTTGGCCCTGGCGGTGCTGGTGCTGGATGTGCTCGCCATCGCGCATGTCTGGCGCAGCCCCATCGAGGCTGGTCGCAAAATCATCTGGACGCTGGTGATCGTACTGCTGCCGGTGGTCGGCCTGATCATGTGGGCGGTCGCGGCCGGGCCGTTTGGCAAGGCGCGGCTGTGAAGCATGCGTGGCATCGGCCTGGCGCTCGTCGCGCTGCTCTTCGTCGTAGGCCCGCTGCAGGCCGATGATAGTGACGCCTGGCAGGCGTTACGCGAAGGGCGAGCACTACTGCTCCTGCGCCACGCGAATGCGCCGGGGCTGGGCGACCCACCTGGCTTCGTGCTCGATGACTGCAGCACCCAACGCAATCTTGATGAGCACGGCAGGGCGCAAGCCCGACGCTGGGGCGAGCTGCTGCGCGAGAAAGGCCTGACCAGGGTACGTCTGTTGAGCAGTCGCTGGTGCCGTGCACTGGACACGGCGCAGCAGATGGCACTCGCGCCGGTCGAGCCACTACCGGCGCTGGATTCCTTCTTCGCCTCGCCGACCAGCGAGCGACTGCAGACCGCCGCGCTGCGCGAAGCCCTCACCGAGCTGGAACCCGGCGAGGTAGCGGTGCTGGTCACTCATCAGGTCAATATCACCGCGCTGACCGGCATCTTTCCGCAGTCGGGCGAGGGGCTGATCCTGGCTCGGCCGCTGGCCGTTGCGCCGAAGGTGCTGGCGCGCGTCGCGCCGCCGTAACCGTTTCCTCAGCCGCCCCGGGCGTAGTTGTCCCAGATGTGGATGGCTGCGTAGGCCCGCCATGGGCGCCAGGCTTCGGCACGTTCGGCCAGCGCCTTGGCGGTCAGGCCATCCGCTCCCCAAAGCGGCGCCTTGAGCAAACCCAGATCGGCACTGGGAAAGGCGTCCGCCACGCCAAAACCGCGCAGCGCGATGTATTCGGCCGTCCAGGGGCCGATGCCGGGCAGCTCGCACAGCCGACGGACCAGCGTATCGGCGCCATCCTCCACATGCAGGTGCAACGCGCCCTCGGCCACCGCGCCGGCCAGGCGGCGCAGCGCCTGAGCGCGCTTGGCCGGCATGCCGATGTTCTCCAGCGGGTCGTCGGCGATCGCCCGCGCGGTGGGAAACAGCACCTCCAACCCGATCGGAGCCTGTGCCAACGGCTCGCCGAGACGCTCCACCAGGCGGCGGGTGATGGTCACCGCCGCCTTCACCGTGACCTGCTGGCCGACCACCGCGCGCACGGCCTGCTCGAACGGGTCGTACGCCGCCGGCAGACGCAGGCCGGGTTGTGCCGAGACCAGCGGGCCGAGTGCCGGGTCGCCGGCGAAATGCGCCGCGATCGCCTGCGGGTCGGCATCCAGGTCGAACATCTTGCGCACCTGGGCCACCAGCGGTTGGCTGGCGTGCCGCAGCGAGTCGCTGAGGGTCAGCTCGAGCGCCGGCCGGTCGTCCGCCGCGCTGACACTGAGCCAGCCGCGGGCATCACCCAGGCGCAGCGTACGGGCATAACCGCGTAGGTCCAGGCGCTCCACGCCCGGCAGCAGACGCAGGGCGAAGTGGCGGTGGAACTGTTGCCAGTCCCAGGGTTCGAGGTAGGGCAGGTGGATGGTTTCGGTCATTTCCAGACCCTAGCGCCTGGGCGCTGCTTTGTCGCCCCGAAGTGTGCTTTCAAACCCTCGCGGTTCCCCCTGTCATCTTGGCCAACGTAGAATGCGCCTCTTTTCGGTGGGCGATTCGATCGCCCGTCCTCAGCCAGCCTGCAGACGTCGCGGCCTTGCGCGCGATGGCTGCCAAGGGAGACACCCATGAGCGACTTTCAGGAAACTCTCTACGAGGGATACGGGCAGCGGTTCCAGATCGACAAGCTGCTGCATGAAGTGCGCACCGAACGCCAGCATCTGGTGATCTTCGAAAACGCCCGCATGGGACGCGTCATGGCCCTCGACGGCGTGGTCCAGACCACCGAAGCCGACGAGTTCATCTACCACGAAATGCTTGCCCATGTGCCGATCCTGGCCCATGGCCTGGCACGCCGGGTGTTGATCATCGGTGGCGGCGATGGCGGCATCCTGCGTGAGGTGGCGCGCCATCGTGATATCGAGAGCATCACCATGGTCGAGACCGACCGCACCCTGGTGGAGCTGTGCAAGGAATTCCTGCCGAATCACTCGGCCGGCACCTTCGATGATCCGCGATTGAACCTGGTGTTCGATGACGGCATGCACTTCGTGGCGACCACTGAAGAGCGGTTCGATGTCATCATCTGCGATTCCACCGATCCCATCGGCTCGGGCGAGGCGCTGTTCTCCGAGCACTTCTACCAGGCTTGCCGCCGTTGCCTGAACGAGGGCGGCATCCTGGTCGCGCAGAACGGCACACCATTCATGCAGCTGGGCGAGCTGCAGACCACCGCCAAACGCATGCAGGGGCTGTTCGCCGATTGGCACTTCTACCTGGCCGCGGTGCCGACCTACATCGGCGGCGCGATGAGCTTCGCCTGGGGCGCCTGTAACGCCGAGAGTCGCAAGTTGCCGCTGGAAACCCTGATGCAGCGCTATAGCGGCAGCGGGATTGTGACCCGTTATTACAACCCGCACGTGCACATTGGCGCCTTTGCGCTGCCGCAGTACCTGCTGCACGCGATTGCCAAGCCCAGCAACGACTGAGCGAGCACGGCGGCATCGCCCTGAACGGCCCGCCCGGCAACGGCGCGGGCCGTTTTGCATTGCCGGCCCGGTTGAACTGCTGCAGGTTCGGCGGGTTCTACTGATGGAGCCCGCGACTCTGGCGCGCGGTGGCGTCGAGCCATCCAGCCCGTGCAGTCAGACGCGTGGCCTGCTAGCTTGTCACTGTGGACACCGTCCACCGCGTCTCTTCGACTAGCTGTTGCGACTCCCGTTTGCCCGATGTCTCGACGACGGAGCCGATCTCCCGCTGAGCTCGTGGCAACTTCATCCAGGTATGAGAGGAGGTTGAATCATGAGCACCACCTTCCATGAGGATGTCAGCAGCACCGTTCTGCGCCGGATGAAAGAGGGCGGTTTCGATTTCGCCCGCGTGCATCCCATCGAGTTCTATGCGGTCTTCCCCGAGCGGGACCGCGCCCAGACCGCCGCCGAGAACTTTCGCGGTGAAACCATCAACACCCAAGTCTTTCCGCGTGAGGACGGAAGCTGGAATCTGCAGGTCAGCAAAGTGATGTACGCGACGTTCGACGGCATCGGCGACTTCGAGCAGGATCTTGAGGACCTTGTCGAACCCCTGGGTGGGGTACTCGATGGCTGGGGCGTCACCCAGGAAATCGAAAGCCAGAGTCTGTGACCGTCACTCCCTTTTCAGACCGCTGTTGAGCGCCTGGTCCCACGGCGGGACCGGGCCGAAGCGGGACTTGAGAAATTCCAGCAGCAGTCGGGTCCGCGAGTCGGCCTCGCGCGTCAGGCGCAGGGCATAGATGCCGCTGGCTTCCGGTTGCGGCAACCCGCCTTCGCAGAACAACGGCAACAGCTCGCCGCGCAGCAGGTACTCGCTGATCAGCCAGGTCGGCAGGTGGGCGATGCCGAGCCCGGCCAGCGCTCCCGCCAGCAGCGCTTCAGCATTGTTGGCCACCATCCGCAGGCGCCCCGGGCGCAACAGCTGCGATCGGCCGTTTTGTTCGAAGCGCCAGGCGTGCGGCGGGGCCAGTGCATCCCAGTCGAGGCCATCATGTTCAGGCAACTGCTCTGGGGTCAGTGGCACGCCGCGACGCTCCAGGTAGGCCGGGCTGGCGCAGACGATGCGCACCATCGGCGCCAGGGGCGTGGCGACCAGGCGCGTATCGGCGAGTGGGCCGATGCGCAGCACCAGATCGACCTCGCCGAGGTGCTCGCCATGCAGATCGACGAAGCTGTCGATCAGCCGCAACTGGATATCCACACCGGGATAGGCCTGCAGAAACTCGGCGAGGGCCGGCGCCAGATGTCGCCGCCCGAACGGCGCCGGTGCGTCGATGCGGATGCGGCCTTCCGGTGCACTGTCCAGGGATGTCGCCTCGGCCCGGGCCAGGTGCAGTTCCTGAACGATGCGCCGGGCGCGCTCGGCGAAGGCAAGGGCGGCAGGCATTGCCCGCACGGCATGGGTGCTGCGGCTGAACAGCTGGCAGCCGAGCGCCGCTTCCAGCGCATCGACTCGCCGCGCCACGGCGGAGGGCGTCAGGCCATGCCGGCGCGCGGCAGCGGAAAAGCTGCCGCATTCGAGCACGTCGATGAAGAGTTCGAGCTGAGCGGAAAGGGCGTCTGGCAGCATCGGGTTACCGGCTTGTGCGTAATAGGCAAAGCCATTGTGCGCGGCTGTGCGTATCGACGCCAGCGACGGCGGCGTAGCATGGGCGCCTCATTGAGGCTGGAGCGCGAACATGCTGTTGGACATCGGGTTGAACGTATTGCTGGGCCTGGCCCTGGGCACGCTCGGCGGACTGTTCGGCATCGGCGGCGGGCTGATCGCGATCCCGGTACTGGGCGTGCTGTTCGGGCTGGATCAGCAACTGGCGCAGGGTACGGCACTGGTGATGGTGGTGCCCAACGTGCTGCTCGCCATCTGGCGTTATCACCAGCGCAATCGCATCGATTGGCGCCACGCGGCGGCGCTGGCCGGCGCCAGCTTCGTCTTCGCGATCGTCGGTGCCGCTGTGGCGGTGTCGCTGGACGCCGGGCGCATGCGCCTGGCCTTCGTCGGCTTTCTCCTGGCGCTGGCAGCCTACACGCTGTTGCGCGTGTTTCTGCGCCCGGCGCCTGGAGATGGTCAGCTGCGTCATTCCTGGCCATGGCTCAGCGTGCTCGGTGCGGGGGCCGGGGCGGCGGGCGGGCTGTTCGGCGTGGGCGGTGCGGTGATTGCCACGCCGATCCTGACCAGCGTATTCGGGACCTCGCAGGTGGTCGCCCAGGGGCTTTCGCTGGCGCTGGCTGCGCCGAGCACTGGCGTTACCCTGGTGACCTATGCGCTGCATCAGCAGGTCAACTGGCTGCTGGGCTTGCCTCTGGCGGTCGGCGGCCTGCTCAGCATCAGCCTGGGCGTGCGCCTTGCCCACGCATTACCGGAGCGCCTGCTGCGCCTGCTGTTCAGCGGTTTTCTGGTGGCCAGTGCGGTGCTGCTGGCGATGGAAAGCTGAGCGGTTTCAGCTCGTCAGGCCGAGCAGGCCGCCGCCGAGCGCACCGGCGATCACCACCAACCACGGTGGCAGCTTCCAGTAGCTCAGCGCGGCGAAGGCCAGCACGGCCAGGATGAAGTGTTCCGCGGCCTTGATCGCACTGGTCCAGACCGGGTCGTACAGCGCCGCCAGCAGCAACCCGACCACGGCGGCATTGACGCCCGCCAGCGCCGCCTGGCTGCGGCGATTGCCGCGCAGGCGCTCCCAGAACGGCAATGCGCCGAATACCAGCAGGAAGGAGGGCGCGAACACCGCGAGCAGGCAGATGGTTGCGCCGAGCCAGCCGCTTGGGCCGCTGTTCATCGAGGCCCCGAGAAAGGCCGCGAAGGTGAACAGCGGTCCAGGTACGGCCTGGGCGGCGCCATAGCCGGCGAGGAAGGCGTCGTTGTCGACCCAGCCGGACGGCACGACCTCGGCCTGCAGTAGCGGCAACACCACGTGTCCGCCACCGAACACCAGCGCACCGGTGCGATAGAACGCATCGACCTGCGCCAGCGCCTGGCTGCCGCTGACGCCGGCCAGCACGGGAAGCAGGATCAGCAGGGCAAAGAACGCAGCCAGGGCAGACAGCGCGGTGCGCATCTTGATGCGTACGGGCAGGTCGGGGTGCACCTCGCCTGACGTCGGGCGGAACGCCAGCAATCCGATCAAGCCCGCCACGACGATGATCGCCACCTGGCTCCAGACGAAAGGCAGCAGCAAGACGGCGCTCGCCGCGGCGAGCATGATGGCCAGCCGCGGGCCATCGCTGCACAGCGTTCGCGCCATGCCCCAAACCGCCTGGGCGACGACCGCCACTGCCACGATTTTCAGACCCTGGATGAACCCGCCGGGCAGGGCGTCGCCCCAGCGGGCAATGCCCAGAGCGAACAGCGTCAGCGCAACGGCCGAGGGCAGCGTGAAGCCGGCCCAGGCCGCCAGCGAACCTCGGTAGCCGCCGCGCAGCAGCCCGATTGCCAGGCCGACCTGGCTGCTGGCCGGGCCCGGAAGGAACTGGCAGAGCGCGACCAGATCGGCGTAGCCGCGCTCGTCCAACCAGCGGCGGCGCTGGACGAATTCGTCACGAAAGTAGCCCAGATGCGCCACCGGGCCGCCAAAGGATGTCAGCCCCAGGCGCAGGAATATCAGGAAGATGCTCCAGGCTCTCAGAGGCTCGCCGGACGATGGGCGTTGGGCGTCGATGGGCATGCGAATTCGTGCTGGTCTGCAAGGGTCAATCGAGCGGAAATCCTAGCCGGCAATTGTGTCACGCCGATGACGCGCGTGCCGATTCACCGTTGTGCGGCCAGTCGTCCGCCACCAGGAACAGCCGCTCCTGCTCCAGCCAGTCGCCGGATGCGTGGGGTTCGAGACGCACCAGCAGTTGCGCCCGCGCGCGTGCCGGATCGCCGGCCAGCCACTCGGCAAGGCGGTCCGCGGTCCACAGGTCCGGTTGCGGCACGCGGGCAGCAGCCAGCCAGGCGGCACGTGGAAGTGGCTGCCAGATGGTGCCGGCCGCCGCGGCCTGATACACCGGCCAGTCGGCCTGGCGCAGCCAGCGGCCGCTCAGGTGGTGCGGGTTGGCACCATGGGGCGGGGCGCAGCCCTCTGGCCAGGGTTGAAACAGGTAGCCGCTGAGCCAGAAGCTGCTTTGCACCTCCCGCCCGGTAAGCTCGGCGAGCACGGCGCGGGCGGCTGGCTGGTTGCACAAGGGCAGCTGGTGTTGGCGCAGGTGGGCGAGCTTCAGGTCCAGGCGATCGTGGTTGCCGGGGCCGAGCCAGTGGTCGTGCTGGCTGCCGTCTCCGGGCCCGAAGCCCAGATAGAGCTTTATCGCCAGCTCCAGATGGTGCACGCCCTGGTCATCGCAGAACAGCAGATCCAGCTCGCCGAGGGTGCTGCCGTTCTGCCGGATCGGCAGGTTGGCCGCGATCAGCTGCAGGTCGGGCGCCTGGCACAGCGCGTACTGCCAGAGCCGTTCGTAGTACAACCCCAGGCGCCGATTGCTGCGCTGCGACAGCCAGGCCTCGAGGACCGAAGGCTCGGCATCCTGGCACAGCAGCCAGTCGGCCAGCAGCCCCGGCTCGCTGTGCCAGCGGCTTGCGCTCAGGGGGTGACGCTGGCGGGGAGGTGTTTCGCTCAGCAGGGGCGGCGACAGCAGCGTCCAGGCGAGATCACGCACCTGGGGATGGCGAAGGACGCTGGACAGCTCGGCAAGACTGATAGGGTTCATGTCAGCAGCATAGCCGTCGGTTTGCCGCCGGTTCGACGTTTCGCCGATAATCCGGTGCCGCTGAACACCCGCGCCTGACCGAGGCTCTAACCACAGTCGGTGCAGGCCGCGTCGATCCGCTGCGGCGGCCTCGCAAGTGCATGTTGGTGTTCAAGCGCTGCGAACGCCTGCAACTTCTGCCAGCCACACCAGGGAACTTCAATGGAGCAATTCCGCAATATCGGCATCATTGGCCGCCTGGGCAGCTCCCAGGTGCTGGATACCATCCGCCGGCTGAAGCGATTTCTCGTCGAACGCCATCTGCATGTGATCCTCGAAGAGAACATCGCCGAGGTGCTCCCCGGGCACGGCATGCAGACATCTTCGCGGCAGCGACTGGGCGAATCCTGCGACCTGGTGATCGTGGTCGGCGGTGATGGCAGCCTGCTCGGCGCCGCCCGGGCAATGGCCCGGCACCGCGTGCCGGTGCTGGGCATCAACCGCGGCAGCCTCGGCTTTCTCACCGACATCCGCCCGGATGAGTTGGAAGAGAAGGTTGCCGAGGTGCTCAACGGCCAGTACACCCTTGAGAACCGCTTCCTGCTCGAGGCCCAGGCGCGTCGCTTCGACGAGCCGATCGGCGAGGGCGATGCCCTCAACGACGTGGTGCTGCACCCGGGCAAGTCGACGCGCATGATCGAGTTCGAGCTGTACATCGACGGCCAGTTCGTCTGCAGCCAGAAGGCCGACGGCCTGATCGTGGCGACGCCCACCGGTTCCACCGCCTACTCGCTGTCCGCCGGCGGGCCGATCATGCATCCGCGCCTGGATGCCATTGTCATCGTGCCGATGTACCCGCACACGCTGTCGAGCCGACCCATCGTGGTGGACGGCAACAGCGAGCTGAAGATCGTGGTGTCGCCGAACATGCAGATCTACCCGCAGGTGTCCTGCGACGGCCAGAACCACTTCACCTGCGCGCCTGGCGACACCGTGACCGTGCGCAAGAAGCCGCAGAAGCTGCACCTGATCCACCCGCTGGATCACAACTACTACGAAGTCTGCCGGACCAAGCTGGGCTGGGGCAGTCGCCTCGGCGGAGGCGATTGATGCAGCTGGATCCCGAGCGTGGCTACGACCTGATCGGCGATATCCACGGCTGTGGCCATGCGCTGGCGCGGCTGCTGGATCAGCTGGGCTATCGCCTGCAGGGCGGTGTCTGGCGTCATCCGCGCCGGCAGGTGATCTTCCTCGGCGACATCATCGACCGTGGGCCGCATATCCGCGAGGCACTGCACCTGGTGCATGCGATGGTCGACCACGGCCAGGCCCATTGCATCATGGGCAACCACGAGTTCAACGCGCTGGGCTGGTACATGCCGGCCCCGCCGGGCGGCGGTCGCGATTTCGTGCGCGAACACTCGCCACGCTTCGCTCGGCTGCTGCAGGAAACCTTCCAGCAGTTCGAGCACTACCCCGAGGAGTGGAAGGCCTTTCGCGAGTGGTTCTACGACTTGCCGCTGTTTCTCGAAACCGAGCGTTTTCGCGTGGTACACGCCTGCTGGGACAGCCGCGTGATCGCGCGCCTGCGTCCGTTGCTGAACGATGGCCGGATCAACCCGGCGATCCTGCGCGAGGCCGGCCTGCCGGGCACCTTCATCTGCCAGGCGCTGGATCGGCTGCTGCGCGGCACCGACATGCCGCTGCCGGAGGGCATGACGCTGACCAGCGAGGAAGGGTTCGTGCGCACCTTCTTCCGCACCAAGTTCTGGGAAGAGAACCCGCAGACCTACGGTGACGTGGTGTTCCAGCCCGATGGGCTGCCGGAGCATGCGGCGCGCCTGCCGTTGTCGCCGCAGCAGAAGAACCGCCTGTTTCTCTATGGGCCGGATGAGCCGCTCCTGTTCGTCGGCCACTACTGGCGCCGCGGTCGCCCGGGGCCGATCCGCGACAACCTGGCCTGCCTGGATTACAGCGCGGTGAAGAACGGCAAGCTGGTGGCCTACCGGCTGGACCAGGAAACGCGCCTGGACCCGACCAAGTTCGCCTGGGTGGACGTACAGGCGGTGTTCCGATGAGTTCGGTGAGCGAGGCCCTGCGCCTGCCGCTGTCGGAAGACCTCAGCGGCTTCATCGCCCTGTTGCGTCGCCTGCGGGTGCCTTGCCGGGTCTCGGAGGAGGGCGACCAGCAGGTGCTGCGGGTGCCGAGCGAGGTGGTCGAGCAGGTGCGCGACCTGTATGCGCGCTACCCCCAGGGCGACGACAGTGTGCTGGTTGAACAGCCCCGGCGGCGCGGCGGCTTCGTCGCTGCCCTGCGTGCCAGCCCGCTCACCGCGGCGGTGCTGCTGATCACTCTGGCGGTGGCGGGGGTCACCCTGCTCGGCGAGAACTTTGCCACGATCCGCTGGCTGAACTTCGTCGACTTTCGCATCGACGGCGAGTACGCCTACTTCGCCACGCTGGAGCAGAGCCTCGCGGCCGGCCAGTGGTGGCGGCTGATCACGCCGATCTTCGTGCACTTCGGCATCCTTCACCTGGCCATGAACAGCATGTGGTACTGGGAGTTGGGCCGGCGCATCGAGGCTCGTCAGCGTGCGCCAATGCTGCTGGCGCTGACGCTGCTGTTCGGGCTGATCTCCAATTTCGCGCAGTATCTGTTCGGCGGGCCGGGCATCTTCGGTGGTTTGTCCGGCGTGCTCTACGGCCTGCTGGGCCATTGCTGGCTGTATCAGAAGCTCGCCCCCAACGAGGCCTACCGGCTGCCCCCTGGGGTGGTGGTGCTGATGCTGGTGTGGCTGGTGATCTGTCTGACCGGCGTCATCGAGGTGCTCAGCTTCGGCGCGCTGGCCATAGCCAACGCGGCGCATGTCGGCGGGCTGGTCGCAGGCTGCGTGACCGGCGTGATCGGCGGCACCCTGGCGCGGCGTCGCTAGCGGGCTGTCGCGCTTTTCCCTAAAGCGCGACAGCCCGGTAGAATGGCCGCTCGTTTCCCTCGGAGCTGGCCATGTCGACCTTTATCCAAACCGCCGAAAGCATCACCCCCGAAATCTACGCGAGCCTCAAGCAGGCCCTCGAACTGGGCAAATGGGCTGACGGCCGCAAGCTGACCCCCGAGCAGAAGGAAACCTGCATGCAGGCGGTGATCGCCTGGGAGATGAAGAATCTTCCCGAAGAAGAGCGCACCGGCTACATGGGTGGCCAGGAATGCGGCTCCAAGAGCAAGAAGGCCGAGGCCGCCATCGACACCAGCCTGTTCGCACCGGCTTCCGGAACCCGCCACTGATGCTGGAGCTCGGACGCGGCGCGCTGGAGAAGATGTCGGTTCAGCTCGAGTCGGGCGTGCCGGTGCAGTACGCCTTTCGCCTCGGTGAAGGGCTGGTGCCGGTCAATCCGCTGATCGGCAGGACGCTGCGGCTGGAATACCTGGGCGCCATCCACTGCACCCATTGCGGGCGCAAGACCAACAAGAGCTTCAGCCAGGGTTACTGCTATCCCTGCTTCAAGAAACTGCCGCAGTGCGATGTCTGCATCATGAGCCCGGAGAAGTGCCACCACGATTTCGGCACCTGTCGCGATCCGCAGTGGGGCCTGGATTTCTGCATGACCGATCATGTGGTCTATCTGGCCAACTCGTCTGGCATCAAGGTGGGCATCACTCGCGCCACTCAGCTGCCGACGCGTTGGCTCGACCAGGGCGCGAGCCAGGCGCTGCCGATCATGCGTGTCGCCACCCGCCAGCAGTCGGGCATGGTCGAAGACCTGCTGCGCAGCCAGGTTGCCGATCGCACCAACTGGCGAGCATTGCTCAAGGGTGACGCCGAGCCCATTGACCTGGTCGAGATGCGCGAGCGGATCTTCGATGCCTGCGCCGACGGGGTGCGGGATCTGCAGCAGCGCTATGGTCTGCAGGCGATCCAGCCGGTGGCCGACGCCGAGGTGGTGGAGATCCGCTATCCGGTGGAGGCCTATCCGACGAAGGTCGTGAGCCTGGATCTGGACAAGACCCCGGTGGTCGAGGGCACGCTCCTGGGCATCAAGGGTCAATACCTGATCTTGGATACCGGCGTGATCAATATCCGCAAGTTCACCGCCTATCAGGTGGCCGCCAGCGCCGCCGCGTAGGGTGGATGACGTTTCGCTTGCCCGCGGTCATGGGGCGCCAGGCTCAATGACGAGCGGCCTGGAGCAAGGGGTGGAGCAGGCTTCGCCGTTCTCCACCCTACAAGTCCGCCGCGACAGACGCTAAGCTCGAACTCATTCGCACGCCGGCCCCCGAGCTGGCAGTCCATCGCCATATCCCGCTTGAAGCTTGCCGCTTGAAGCTCAGTCGACGAGGTTTCCATGCGCACCGAACAACCGAAAGTCATTCATCTGAAGGATTACCAGGCCCCCGAGTACCTGATTGATGAAACCCACCTGACCTTCGAGCTGTACGAGGATCGCACGCTGGTGCACGCCCAGTTGGTGATGCGCCGCAACCCCGAGCGCCCGGCAGGCAAGCTGCCGCCGCTGGAGCTGCATGGCCAGCAGCTCGAGCTGCTGTCCATTGCGCTGAATGACCGCGCCCTGAGTCTGGGCGACTATCAGCTCAGCGAAGACTGCCTCACCCTGCAGCCGGACAGCGACAGCTTCGTCATCGACAGTTCGGTGGTCATCCATCCGGAAAGCAACACCGCGCTCGAGGGGCTGTACAAGTCCGGCAGCATGTTCTGCACCCAGTGCGAGGCCGAGGGCTTTCGCAAGATCACCTACTACCTCGACCGCCCGGATGTGATGAGCAAGTTCACCACCACCGTCAGCGCCGAGCAGAAGGCCTATCCGGTGCTGCTTTCCAACGGCAACCCGATCGCCAGTGGCAGCGAGGACAACGGCCGTCACTGGACGACCTGGGAAGACCCGTTCAAGAAGCCAGCCTACCTGTTCGCCCTGGTGGCCGGTGACCTCTGGTGTGTCGAGGACAGCTTCACCACCATGAGCGGACGCGAGGTGGCGCTGCGCATCTACGTCGAGCCGGAAAACATCGACAAGTGCCAGCACGCCATGGACAGCCTGAAGAAGTCGATGAAGTGGGACGAAGAGGCCTACGGTCGCGAGTACGACCTGGACATTTTCATGATCGTCGCGGTGAACGACTTCAATATGGGCGCCATGGAGAACAAGGGCCTCAACATCTTCAACTCCAGTGCCGTGCTGGCCCGCGCCGAAACCGCCACCGATGCCGCGCACCAACGGGTCGAGGCGATCGTGGCCCACGAGTATTTCCATAACTGGTCCGGCAACCGCGTGACCTGCCGCGACTGGTTCCAGCTGTCGCTCAAGGAAGGCTTCACCGTTTTCCGCGATGCGCAGTTCAGCGCCGACATGAATTCGCCGACGGTCAAGCGCATCGAGGACGTCGCCTACCTGCGCACCCACCAGTTCGCCGAGGATGCCGGCCCCATGGCTCACTCGGTGCGCCCGGAGTCATTCATCGAGATCTCCAACTTCTACACCCTGACTGTCTACGAAAAGGGTGCCGAAGTGGTGCGCATGATCCAGACGCTGCTCGGCAAGGAAGGCTTCCGCAAGGGCAGCGACCTGTACTTCGAGCGCCACGACGGCCAGGCCGTGACCGTCGATGATTTCGTCAAGGCGATGGAAGATGCCAACGGCGCCGATCTGTCGCAGTTCAAGCGCTGGTATAGCCAGGCCGGCACCCCGCGTCTGTCGGTCAGCGAGCAGTACGACGAGGCGGCGCAGACCTATCGCCTGACGTTCCGCCAGAGCTGCCCGCCGACGCCGGGCCAGCCGACCAAGGAGCCATTCGTGATTCCCGTGGAGCTGGGCCTGCTGGCTGCCGATGGCAGCGACTTGCCGCTGCGCCTGCAAGGTGAGGCGCAGGCCCAGGGTACCAGCCGCGTACTGGCGGTCACCGAGGCCGAGCAGAGCTTCACCTTCGTCGACATGCCTGAGCGTCCGCAGCCGTCTCTGCTGCGCGGCTTCTCCGCACCGGTGAAGCTGGACTATCCGTACAGCCGCGATCAGCTGATGTTCTTCATGCAGCACGATTCCGACGGCTTCAATCGCTGGGAAGCCGGTCAGCAGCTGTCGGTGCAGGTGCTGCAGGAGCTGATCGGCCAGCATCAGCGTGGTGAGGCACTGGCGCTGGACGAGCGTCTGATCGAGGCAATGCGCAGTCTGCTGCAGAACGAGACGCTGGATGCGGCGATGGTTGCCGAGATGCTCTCGCTGCCTGGCGAAGCCTACCTCACCGAGATCAGCGAAGTGGCCGACGTGGACGCCATTCATGCCGCCCGAGAGTTTGCCCGCAAGCGTATCGCCGATGCGTTGTTCGAGCCGCTGTGGCACCGCTATCAGGCCAATCGCGAGACCTCCCGCAACACGGCCTATGTCGCCTCTGCGGAGCACTTCGCGCGCCGCGCCCTGCTGAACATCGCGCTGTCCTACCTGATGCTGAGCGAGAAGACCGAGGTGCTCGAAGCCTGCCTGGAGCAGTTCGAGCATGCCGACAACATGACCGAGCGTCTGACGGCCCTGGCGGTGCTGGTCAACTCGCCGTTCGAGGCTGAGCGCGACAAGGCGTTGCAGGCCTTCGCCGAGCACTTCAAGGACAACCCGCTGGTGATGGACCAGTGGTTCAGCGTGCAAGCCGGCAGCCCGCTGCCCGGCGGGCTGGAGCGCGTGCAGCAGCTGATGCAGCATCCGGCGTTCACCCTGAAGAACCCGAACAAGGTGCGCGCGCTGATCGGTGCCTTTGCCAGTCAGAACCTGATCAACTTCCACCGCGCCGATGGCGCCGGTTACCGCTTCCTGGCCGATCAGGTGATCACCCTCAACGCCCTGAACCCGCAGATCGCTTCGCGTCTGCTGGCACCGCTGACCCGCTGGCGCAAGTACGACGGCGCCCGTCAGGCGCTGATGAAGGGTGAGCTGGAGCGCATCCTGGCCTCCGGCGAACTGTCCAGCGATGTCTATGAAGTGGTGAGCAAGAGCCTCGCCTGAGTCCGAAGGCCGATCGTGCCCGCGATCGGCCGTCTTTGCCCGGTAGGGTGGGGCTTCAGCCCCACCCGCACCCCATAGCCCGCTCAAGACTCGGCAGCGCAATCGACGTATCGCATCCCCGCTGTCGTGACCATCCCCTGGCGCGCCGCGTCCGATCGTCACTTCGACGGCGACCCAGTCAGTTGCCATACTGGCCACTGGCCCAATCAGCCTGAGTGATCACGCGTCAATCATTGCGCGAGAGTTAACAATTCATAACGTCCGGCCAATTGTGCCTGTCCGCGGAAGCTGGCTAGGATGGCTGCGCCTGTAGTGCAGGCCTTACCTAATAAGAATAAAGGGGGTATGTATGAGTGAGCCCGTTCAGCGGCGCACACTATTCGGCCGCGCCGTGGTTCCATGCCAGGCGAGGGCGTCGCGTTTTCACTCATCGGTTGCCGGCATGCTCTCGCTATGCGGCGCCGTTTCGCTCCTGTTGCTGTCGGCAACGGCGCCGGTCCAGGCTGCTACCGATGGCCAGACCCGCTACTCCATCGAGTCGGCGAAAGCCGCATCCAACCTTCTGCTTGATATCACCGAAGCCGGTGATCGCCTGGTCGTGGCCGGTGATCGTGGCCATATCCTCTATTCCGACGATGGCGGCAACAGCTGGACCCAGGCCAAGGTGCCGACCCGTCAGCTGCTGACGGCCATCGATTTCGTCGACGACAAGCATGGCTGGGCGGTCGGCCATGATGCCCTGGTCCTGTCGACCAGCGACGGCGGACAAAGCTGGCAAGTGCAGTACGAAGATCGCGAGCGTGAAGCACCCCTGCTCGACGTGTGGTTCGAAGACACCCAGCACGGCATTGCGGTCGGTGCCTATGGTGCGCTGATCGAAACCATCGACGGCGGCCAGAGCTGGGACGACATCAGCGACCGGCTCGAGAACGAAGACGGCTTCCACCTGAATGCCATTGCCCATATCGAAGGCTCCGGCCTGTTCGTGGTTGGCGAAATGGGCGGCATGTTCCGCTCCGCCGACATGGGCGAAACCTGGGAGAAGGTCGAGTCGCCTTATCAGGGCTCGTTCTTCGGCGTGGTCGGCGGCTCGGAGCCCGGTGTGGTGATCGCCTTCGGCCTGCGTGGCCACCTGTTCCGCTCCGCCGATTTCGGCGACAGCTGGGAGGGCATTGAACTGCGCAACGGCAGCGGCCACGCGCTAGAGTCCGGGCTCGCCGATGGCAGCCTGTTGCGCGATGGCCGTATCGCGGTGGTCGGCCATGGCGGAGCCGTGCTCACCAGCGACGATCAGGGTCGCAGCTTCAAGCTCGTCAACCGTCCCGATCGCCGTTCGCTGTCGGGCGTCACCTCCGATTCCCAAGGCAACCTGATCCTGGTAGGGCAGGGCGGTGTTCGCATCGCCTCGCCATCGGGCGCGGATCTGGCCCCAAAACAATAAAGCCGGGAGAGTCTGCATGACCAAGCACCAACAGAAGCCGGCGTCGTTCCTCGAGCGCCTGATCTTCAACAACCGGCCGGCAGTGGTCGTCCTCTGCCTGCTGATCAGCGCGTTCCTGTTCTACCAGGCGGCCCAGGTTCGGCCGCAGACCAGCTTCGAAAAGATGATTCCGCTGGGGCATCCGTATATCCAGAAGATGCTCGAGCACCAGAACGACCTGGCCAACCTCGGCAACACCGTACGGATTTCCGTGGAAGCGGTGGAGGGCGACATCTTCTCCAAGGAATACATGGAGACGTTGCGGCAGATCCACGATGAGGTGTTCTACATCCACGGCGTCGACCGTTCCAACATGAAGTCGCTGTGGAGCCCCAGCGTGCGCTGGACCGAGGTCACCGAGGAAGGCTTCGCCGGTGGCGAGGTGATCCCGCAGACCTACGACGGCTCGCCCGAGAGCCTCGAGGACCTGCGCGACAACATCCTCAAGTCCGGGCAGATCGGCCGCCTGGTGGCGAACAACTTCAAGTCCAGCATCATCGACGTGCCGCTGCTCGAGTCCTATCCGGATCCGGAAGACCAGGGGCGGCAGATCAAGCTGGATTACCAGAAGTTCTCCCACGAGCTGGAAGAGAAAATCCGCGAGAAGTACCAGGCGCAGAACCCGAACGTGAAGGTGCACATCATCGGCTTCGCCAAGAAGGTCGGTGACCTGATCGACGGGCTGGTGGGCGTGGCGCTGTTCTTCATCGTCGCCATCGGTATCACCTTCGTCCTGCTGCTGTGGTTCACCCGTTGCCTGAAGAGCACCATCGCGGTGTTGATCACCACGCTGATCGCGGTGGTCTGGCAGCTCGGCCTGCTGCACACCCTCGGCTTCGGGCTCGACCCGTATTCGATGCTGGTGCCGTTCCTGGTGTTCGCCATCGGCATTTCCCACGGCGTGCAGAAGATCAACGGCATCGCCATGGCCTCCGGTTTCACCGAAGACCCGGTGACGGCAGCGCGCATGGCGTTCCGCCAGCTGTTCATCCCAGGCATGGTGGCGTTGCTGTCGGATGCGGTGGGCTTCGTTACCTTGCTGCTGATCGACATCGGCGTGATCCGCGAGCTGGCCATCGGTGCGTCGCTGGGCGTGGCGGTGATCATCCTGACCAACTTGATCCTGCTGCCGGTGGCGATTTCCTACATGGGCATCAGCCAGAAGGCGATCAAGCAGGCCCGTGAAGAGGCCTCGCGCGACCATCCGTTCTGGCGTGCGCTGTCGAACTTCGCCAGCCCGACCGTGGCACCGATTTCCATCACCATCGCCGTGGTGGCGCTGGCTGGCGGGCTCTGGTACGGCCAGAACCTTAAGATCGGCGATCTCGACCAGGGCGCGCCGGAGCTGCACCCGGATTCGCGCTACAACCTGGACAACGATTTCGTCATCCGCAACTACTCGACCAGTTCCGACGTGCTGGTTGTGATGGTCAAGACCGCACCGGAAGGCTGTTCGCACTACGACACGCTCGCCGCCATGGACGAGCTGATGTGGAAGATGCAGAACACCGAGGGTGTGCAGTCGGCAGTGTCGATGGTGTCGGTGGCGCGCCAGGGCATCAAGGGCATGAACGAGGGCAGCCTGAAATGGGAAACGCTGTCGCGTAACCAGCACGTGCTGAACAACTCCATCGCCCGCGCCGAAGGCATGTACAACAGCGACTGCTCGCTGGCGCCGGTACTGGTATTCCTCAACGACCACAAGGCCGAGACGCTGGAGCACGTGGTCGCCGCGGCCAAGGATTTCGCCGAGGAGAACAACCGCGAGGGCCTGGAGTTCGTACTGGCAGCCGGCAACGCTGGGATCGAGGCGGCGACCAACGAGGTGATCGCGGCATCGGAAACCACCATGCTGATCGCCGTCTACCTGGCCGTGAGCATCATGTGCCTGCTGACCTTCCGCTCGCTGGCCGCGACGCTCTGCGTGATCCTGCCGCTGGTGCTGACCTCGATCCTCGGCAACGCGCTGATGGCGTTCATGGGCATCGGCGTGAAGGTCGCCACGCTGCCGGTGATCGCGCTGGGCGTGGGTATCGGTGTGGACTACGGCATCTACATCTACAGCCGCCTGGAATCCTTCCTGCGTCAGGGGCTGACCCTGCAGGAGGCCTACTACCAGACCCTGAAGTCCACCGGCAAGGCGGTGATCTTCACCGGCGTCTGCCTGGCGATCGGTGTGGTGACCTGGGTGTTCTCGGCCATCAAGTTCCAGGCCGACATGGGGCTGATGCTGACCTTCATGTTCCTCTGGAACATGGTCGGGGCGATCTGGCTGCTGCCTGCCCTGGCGCGCTTCCTGATCAAGCCGGAGAAGCTGCGTCAGCAGGGGTGAGCCGGGATGTAGCGAAGAACCGCGGCCCTTGGGCCGCGTTTTTTTTTGAGTGGAAGTAAAGGGGAGGGGGCCAACGCTCCGGGCCCCGGAGGATCAGGCCGTCTGGCTCAGCATTTGCGCAACGGCCTGCGCGGCCACGTCACCGATCACCAGGATGGCCGGGCTCTTCAGCTCGAAGGCGTGGGCGTCGCGACACATGCCGGCGAGACTGGAGCGGCACTCGCGCTGCTGGGGCAGCGAGGCGTTCTCGATCATGGCCACCGGCGTGCTGGCGCTCATCCCGCCTTCCAGCAGCCCGGCCTGCACCTGCTCCAGCTTGCTTACACCCATGTACACCACCAGCGTCGTGCCGCTTTTGGCCAGCGCCTGCCATTCGAGGCTGCTGTCATCCTGGGTGTGCGCGGTGACCAATGTTACACCACGCGCTACGCCGCGCTGGGTCAGCGAGATGCCGCATTGCGTGGCGCCGGCCAGGCCGGCGGTGATGCCGTTGACCAGCTCGACTTCGATGCCGCGCGCCGCCAGCCATTCGGCCTCCTCGCCGCCACGGCCGAAGATGCACGGATCGCCACCCTTGAGGCGCACCACACACTTGCCCTGACGGGCGTAGCGCAGCATCAGCCGGTGGATGAAGGCTTGCGGCGTGGAACGGCAGCCGCCGCGCTTGCCCACCGGGATGATGCGAGCGTTCGGGCAGTGTTCGAGCACGGCGGGGTTGACCAGGTCATCGATCATCACCACCTGTGCCTCGCCCAGCGCGCGCACGGCCTTGAGGGTCAGCAGCTCCGGGTCGCCAGGGCCGGCGCCTACCAGCCAGACTTTTGCGCTCATGGGGTAATCCTCGTCTTGGTTGGTATCAGAGAAGTGCGCGTTCCGGCTGGTGGGCCAGCAGGCGCTTGAGTTCGGGCACGCAGGAGCCGCAGCTGGTGCCACAGCCGAGTTCCTGCTTGAGGCCGGCCAGATCGAGCCCGCGCTCGATGCCAGCGCAGATCGCGCTCTGGCTGACGTTCAGGCAGTTGCACAGCGTGCGGTCGGTTCCGACCTTGGCATTGCCCGGTGGCGCACTGAGCGGCGCCAGCAGCCAGCGGCGCAGTTCGGCGTCCGCACTGCCGCTTTCCCAGAGCCCGCGCAGCCACTGCCGGGCGGCGGTTTCGCCGGCCAGGCGCAGGGCGACGATGCGGCCGTCCTCGATGCGTACGCGCTTGCCGACAGCACGGCGGGGATCGTCATAGGCCAGCACCGGACCTTCATCGAGGCCGAGCAGGTGGTCGATGGCATCCAGCTCGACTGCCGTTGGCGCCGCATCCCGGGCGCCGCGGATCAGCAGCGCCGAACGCTCGCGACCGCCGAGGCTGAAGCTGGCGTAGTCGAACGTTTCGAACAATGGCCGCAGCGCCTCGAAACGTCGCTGCACGTCGCCCTCGACCAGCGCAAAGAACTGCCACGGCAGTTCGACTCGTTCCACTTCGATGCCGGCATGCTTGAGTTCCGGTTGCTTCGACAGGGAGTCGACGCTGGCCATAGTCAGGGCGTTGCTACCCAAACCCTTGAGGAAGCGATCGCCCCAGTGCATCGGCAGGAACGCCTGGCCGGCGCGCAGGCTGTCATCCTTCTGCACCGGCAGGATCAGGCTGCCGCGCCGACTCTTCACCTTCACCAGCTGGCCGTCCAGCAGACGCCGGCGACGCATGTCCTCGGCGTTCATGCCAAGCAGCGCCTCTTCGACATGGCCGAACAGCCGCGCCGCGGTGCCGGTGCGGCTCATTCCGTGCCACTGGTCCCGCAGCCGACCGGTGTTGAGCGTCAGCGGATAGCGTGCCTCGCGCTTTTCCTTCGGCGCCTGGTAGTGCTCGGCAACGAAGCGCGCGCGGCCAGTGGCAGTGGGGAACACACCGTCGCCATACAGCCGCGCGGTGCCCAGTTCGCTGCCTGGCGGAAACGGCCATTGCTGCGGACCGAGGGCGTCGATCAGTGCGTAGCTCAGGCCGCTGTAGTCCAGATCACGGGCGGCGGTGAGCGGCTTGTACTCCTCGAACAGCGCTTCGGCACTCTCGAACGCGAACAGGCTCGGCGCGCCGGGACGCAGGTGACGTTCCAGCCGTCGGCCAAAATCGCAAGTGATCGCCCAGTCCGCGCGGGCTTCGCCGGGCGCCGGCACGGCGCGACGTACATGGCTGATGCGGCGCTCGGAGTTGGTCACCGTGCCTTCCTTCTCGCCCCAGCTCGCGGCCGGCAGCAGAAGGTCGGCGTGGCGGCAGGTCTCGGTGGTGAAGAAGGCTTCCTGCACCACGACGAAGGGGCAGGTGGCCAGGGCCTCATGGACTTTCTGCTGGTCCGGCAGCGACTGCGCCGGGTTGGTACAGGCGATCCACAGCGCCTTGATCTTGCCTGCACGCACCGCCTCGAACAGCCCAATGGCGGGCAATCCAAGCTGTTCGGGCAGCTGCTCGACACCCCAGTAGGCCGCCACTTCTGCACGGTGTTCGGCATTGGCCGCGTCGCGGTGGCCGGGCAACAGGTTGGACAGGCTGCCGGTTTCGCGGCCACCCATGGCGTTCGGTTGACCGGTGAGTGAGAAGGGCCCGGCGCCCGGCTTGCCGATCTGTCCGGTGGCCAGGTGCAGGTTGATCAGCGCGCTGTTCTTCGCGCTGCCGGCGGTAGACTGATTCAGCCCCATGCACCACAGGGAGAGGAAGGCCGGAGCGCTTCCGATCAGCCGTGCGCAGGTTTGCAGATCATCTACCGAGATGCCGCAGAGGTCGGCGACCATCGCCGGGGTGTAGTCGCGCACCAGGCTTTTCAGCGCATCGAAGCCCTCGGTATGCGCATCGATGAAGCGGCGGTCGATCCAGCCTTCCCACATGAGGATATGCAGCAGGCCGTGGAACAGCGCGACATCGGTGCCGGGCAGGATCGGCAGGTGCAGACCGGCCAGCTCGCTGGTGTCGGTGCGCCGCGGGTCGACGACGATGATGGTCATCTCCGGTCGCTTCGCCTTGGCCTCTTCCAGCCGGCGGAACAGCACCGGATGCGCGTAGGCCATGTTGCTGCCGGCGATCAGCAGGCAGTCGGCCTGCTCGATATCTTCGTAGGAGCAGGGTGGGGCGTCGGCGCCCAGGCTGCGCTTGTAGCCGACCACCGCCGAGGACATGCACAGCCGCGAGTTGGAATCCAGGTTGTTGGTACCGACCAGGGCGCGGGCCAGTTTGTTGAAGGCGTAGTAGTCCTCGGTCAGCAGCTGGCCAGAGACATAGAAGGCGACGCTGTCCGGCCCGTGTTCGCGGATGGTCTCGGCGAATACGCTGGCCGCATGCTCCAGCGCGCTGGCCCAGTCGGTGCGACCGCGGGCCAGGCCCTTGCCCAGACGCAGCTCAGGGTAGAGCGCGCGGGCCCCCAGGTCGCCGGTCAGGTGCAGGGTCGAGCCCTTGCTGCACAGCTTGCCGAGGTTGGCCGGATGGCCGGGGTCGCCGGCCACATCGAGGATGCGCTCGCCGTCGTGCTCGATCAGCACGCCACAGCCGACTCCGCAGTAGCAGCAGGTCGAGGCGGTTGTCATACGCATGGCGTCGTCTCCTGGAAAAAGGTGCTGGTCAATTGCGCGTGTTCAGGCCGCGCATTCCTTGCGCGGGTTCAGCGAAAGCTGCACGCGCCCGTTCTCGACGCGCGCCGCGTGACGATGGGCGCAGCCGACGTCCGGGGCCAGGGCCTCGCCGCTGGCCAGATCGATCTGCCAGTTGTGCAGCGGGCAGGCGACCTGCTTGCCGTAGACGATCCCCTGCGACAGCGGCCCGCCCTTGTGCGGGCAGCGATCGTCGAGGGCGAAGACCTGATCGTCCGCGGTGCGGAATATCGCAATGTCACCCTTGGGGCCGGCGACGATGCGCGAGCCGAGCGGGTTGATCTCATCCAGTGCGCAGATATCGAGCCAGTTCATGCGGTGTCCCTCCAGGTCGGTGCTCAGGCGTTTTCCAGCTGCTTGACGGCGATGCGGTCGAATTCCTTCTTCAGCTGCGGCTTGGAAAGCTGCTCCTGCCACGGGTCCTGCTCGAAGGAAAGCGAGAACAGCAGCCGCTGGTGCAGCGCCTTGCGCCGCTCCGCATCGTGCAGCACGGCCTGTTTGATGTGATCCATGCCGACGCGCTGCAGGTAGTGCACGGTGCGTTCGAGGTAGAAGGCTTCCTCGCGGTAGAGCTGGAGGAACGCCAGGCTGTATTCCATGACCTCCTCAGCGCTCTTCACCTTAACGAAGAACTCGCCGGCCTCGGTCTTGATGCCGCCGTTGCCGCCGATGTACAGCTCCCAGCCGGAGTCCACACCGATGATGCCGACGTCCTTGATGCCGGATTCGGCGCAATTGCGCGGGCAGCCGGAGACGGCCAGTTTGACCTTGTGCGGCGACCACATGTTGAACAGCGCGTGTTCCAGGTCGATGCCCATCTGCGTCGAGTTCTGCGTGCCGAAGCGGCAGAACTCGCTGCCGACGCAGGTCTTCACGGTGCGGATGGATTTGCCGTAGGCGTGGCCGGAGGGCATGTCCAGGTCTTTCCAGACGCCCGGCAGGTCTTCCTTCCTGATGCCCAGCAGGTCGATGCGCTGGCCGCCGGTGACCTTGACCATCGGCACCTGGTACTTGTCCGCCACGTCGGCGATGCGTCGCAGCTCGGCGGCATTGGTGACGCCACCCCACATCCGCGGCACCACGGAGTAGGTGCCGTCCTTCTGGATGTTGGCGTGGGCGCGCTCGTTGATGAAACGTGACTGCGGATCGTCCTTGGCCTCGCCCGGCCAGGTGGAGATCAGGTAGTAGTTCAGCGCCGGGCGGCAGGTGGCGCAGCCGTTCGGCGTGCGCCATTCCATGAAGGCCATGGCCGCCGGGATGCTGATCAGGTGGTGCTCGCGAATGGCCTTGCGCACCTGGCCATGGTTGAGGTCGCTGCAGCCGCAGATAGCCTTCTCGCTCTTCGGCTTGACGTCGGCCGCGCCGCCCACGGTATTGATCAGAATCTGTTCGACCAGCCCGGTGCAGGAACCACAGGAACTGGCGGCCTTGGTGTGCTTTTTCACCTCGTCCACCGAGAACAGCCCGTGCTCCTGGATCGCCTTGACGATGGTGCCCTTGCACACCCCGTTGCAGCCGCAGACTTCCATGTCGTCCGGCATGGACATGGCCTTGCTCTGGCCCTGATGGCCGGCATCGCCGATGGCGCCCTCGCCAAACATCAGATGGTCGCGGATCTGCGCGACGTTCTGGCCCTCGCGCACCTGGCGGAAGTACCAGCCGCCGTCGGCGGTGTCGCCGTAGAGGCAGGCACCGACCAGCACGTCATCCTTGATCACCAGTTTCTTGTATACGCCGCCGATGGGGTCGGAGAGGGTGATGGTCTCTGTGCCTTCGCCGCCGATGAAATCGCCGGCCGAGAACAGGTCGATGCCGGTAACCTTGAGCTTGGTCGAAGTCACCGAGCCGAGATAGCGGGAAAAGCCGAGCATGGCCAGGTGGTTGGCGCAGACCTTGGCCTGTTCGAACAGCGGGGCGACCAGGCCATAGGCGGTGCCGCGATGATTGGCACATTCGCCGACGGCGTAGATGCGCGGATCGTAGGTCTGCAGGGTGTCGTTGACCAGTATGCCGCGGTTGCACGGCAGGCCGGCCTGCTCGGCAAGCTCGCTGTTGGGGCGGATGCCGGCGGCCATCACCACCAGGTCAGCGGGAATCACCTCGCCATCGGCGAAGCGTACGGCCTTGACGCGGCCTTCGTCGTTGCCGATCAGCTCGGCTGTCTGCTTTGGCAGCAGGAACTTCAGGCCGCGGCTCTCCAGGGCGCTCTGCAGCAGGGTGCCAGCGGTCTTGTCCAGCTGGCGCTCCATCAGCCAGTCACCGATGTGCACCACGGTCACATCCATCCCGCGCAGCTTGAGGCCATTGGCCGCCTCCAGGCCGAGCAGGCCGCCGCCGATGACCACCGCGTGCCTGTGGGTCTTGGCGGTTTCCATCATCACCTGGGTATCGGCGATGTCGCGGTAACCGATCACTCCCTGAAGGTCGTTACCGGGAATGGGCAGGATGAACGGATTGGAGCCGGTGGCGATAAGGAGGCGGTCATATTCGGCCTCGCTGCCGTCGTCGGCGATGACCCGGCGACGGGCGCGATCGATCTTCACCACCTTGCGCTTGAGCATCAGGCGAATGCCGTTCTCGGCGTACCAGTCCAGGTCGTTGAGCACGATCTCTTCGAACTGCTGCTCGCCGGCCAGCACGGGGGAGAGCAGGATGCGGTTGTAGTTGGGATGCGGCTCGGCGCCGAACACCGTGATGTCGTAGAGCTCGTTGGTCAGCTTGAGCAGCTCTTCGAGGGTTCGCACGCCGGCCATGCCGTTGCCGATCATCACCAGTTTGAGTTTCTTCATGCCCGTTCTCCGTGCCATCCGGTTCGCCGTCTGGCCTGCTCGAATTCTTTTCAGCAACAAAAAAGGCGTCCCACCGGTTCTCCGGTGAGGACGCCTTTGTCCGTGTCCCGCTCAGTCGGGAAACCTGCCGCTCCACGTTGAGGGTCAGGTCGTATGTCATCTTCGACGTTTGCTTTGCAGAGCCTGTGCCAATTCTGAAATACGCCGCTTTTCAACGCTTTGCGCGAACTGATGGCTCCCCTCGGCGGGCGAATGCTGCACCGATATGCGGCAGCTTGCGCTGTCATGGTGCGGGAAGCCCTGGCTCGTTCCGAGGACGGAGCGTTGACAGGGGGTGGCCGGCTTTTCTAAAGTCTTGCCCATGCGCCGATTTAGTCAGCTACTTGCGGGGCGCCTGGAGCCGATGGCTTCGAAATACCGCTAAAGCGCTGGTTCCGGTGTCGCCTCCCACCGCTGCCCAGCGGAATCCTCGAGGCGGAAGTCGAATCAATGAATGCAAAGCACGCTCAGCTGCGCCTGGCCCCCATCACCAGCGGCCTCACTCCCAGCAATCCCAAGATCCTCCTGGGCGGTTCTCACCAGCCCTCCTTGTTGCGCTACCTGGAAGGCTGGCCGCGACGCCATCGCAAATCCCGCGCCCTGCTTATCCAGTTCGCCTCGGCCGACGAGTCGCTGGCGCGTTTTGCCACTGACAGCTTCGACCTGGCCGTGATCCAGGCGCCGACAGCAGAGCGCCTGGAAGAATGCGTGCGTGAGCTGACCCGTGTCGCGCGGCAGGGCCTGATCACCCGGCGCTAAATCAGGCGCTCTTCATCAGCAGTACGACCAGCAACAGGTTGAGCAGCAGCGACAGCAGCGCCATGCCGCGCCAGACCTTCAGCGGCTCGCGTTCGAGCAGCGGGCGGGGTTGCAGACTGGCGCTGCGCTGTTCGCCCTGTTCCAGTTCCAGCAACCACTGCTCGGCGGTTTCGAAGCGCTGGCGTGGATCGACCGCCACCGCGCGGCTCAGGCTTTCCTCCAGCCAGCTCGGCAGGTCGGGGCGATAGCGGCTGGCTGCCGTCGGCTGGCCGAATCGTGGACGCTGAAACGCCTCGATCTCGCCGTAGGGGTAGTGCCCGGTCAGCAGGTAATAGAGCGTCACGCCAGTCGCATAGAGGTCTTGCGCGGGGCTTGGCTCGGCACCGGCGAAAGCCTCCGGGGCTATGAAGCTGGGCGTGCCCGGCAGGTGGTTGGGCAGGTCGCGGGACAATCCCGGACAGAACGCCAGGCCGAAATCCAGCAGACGCAGTTCCCCGTCTTCGCCCAGCAGCAGGTTTTCCGGCTTGATGTCGCGGTGCAGGATGTTGCGCCGATGCAGCATGCCCACCGCGCGGATCAGCCGGGACGCGACCTGCAGCAGATCGGCCAGTGGCAGCGGGCCGTCCCGCTCGAAGCGTCGCGCCAGGGTCGTCCCGCTGTACTCACGCTGCACGTAATAGAGGTGTTGGCGTTCTGGTAGCGGATGCAGTTCGGGGAAGTTGCGCCCGGCGACCCGACGCATGAACCACTCTTCCTGCAGCAACGCCGGCCCGGCGTCCGCCTCGTCCTGCCGGCTGGGTGGCAGCGTCTTCAGCAGCCACGGTTGGCCCTGGCCATCCAGCACGCGGTAGATCAGCGACTGCCGCGACTCGTGCAGCAGTGCATACACCTGCCAGCCCTCGAACAGCTGACCGGCGCGCAGCTTCGGTGGCAGCGGCCAGTGATCGAGCTGCGCCAGGGCGTCGGCCAGCACCGCCTCGGGCAGTGCATCCACCCGTAGCAGCAGAGCGCTGGCGTTGTCCTGGCTGCCGCTCTGGTGCGCCAGGTTGACCAGCGCCCGGGCGGCGGCACCGAGGTCGGGTTGATCATGCAGGATATGCGCGATGTCACGCTCGGGCACGCACGACCAGACCCCGTCGCTCAGCAGCAGGTAGCTTTCGCCTTCCTGCAGCTCGCCGTCGAGGTAGTCCATCACCAGGTGTTGATCCAGCCCCAGGGCACGCTTGAGGACATGCTGCATGCCCGACTGTTCCCAGACGTGGTCTTCGCTGAGTCGCTCCAGCTCGGTGCCGTTCCAGCGATAGGCGCGGCAGTCGCCGACATGCGCCAGGGTGAAGCGTCGGCCGCGCAGTACCAGCGCTGTGAGCGTGGTCAGCAGCGGCTGGTTGCCGCCGTTGGCCTGCAGCCAGCGGTTGTGCGCCACCAGCACACGGTCCAGCGACTGTGCGACGGCCCAGGTTTCCGGCGTCGCGTAGTAGTCGAAGGCCAGCGCCTGCAAGGTCGCGCGGGCCGCCAGCCCGCCATCGGCGCACTGGCTGACGCCGTCGGCCAGTGCGAACAGATAGCCCTTGCCGGTGGCCAGCGCCGGGGCCGGCGTGACGACGCGCAGCGCATCCTGGTTTTCCGGCCGCGGGCCGGCGGCGCTGGCCTCGCCGTAACTCAATCGCAGGGGCATGATCGTTCTCGAAAGGCTCGGTACGGCGGCGCAGCAATAATCGCGCCCTGCGGCATCGGCATCAGACCCGCGCGGCGGTGACGGCGGCCGAGCCCCAGGTGGTGCGCCAGCGACGCTTGACGCCATGCAGGCCGAACCAGGCGAGCACACCGAGGCTTGCGAACAGCCAGAGGCCGAGCTGGTAATCGCCGGTGGACTGCTTGACCGCGCCCAGCCCGGCGGTGAGCAGGAAGCCACCGATACCGCCAGCCATGCCGACCAACCCGGTCATCACGCCGATTTCCTTGTTGAAACGCTGCGGCACCAGCTGGAACACCGCTCCATTGCCGGCACCGAGGCTGAGCATGGCGACCACGAACAGCGCCAGCGCGGCCGTGGAACTGGGCAGGTTGAAGCCGACTGCGGCGATACAGATGGCCGCGACCGTGTACATCACCAGCAGCGCGCGAATGCCGCCGATGCGGTCGGCGAGGGCACCGCCGAGTGGGCGCAGCAGGCTGCCGGCGAACACGCAGGCGGCGGTGTAATAGCCGGCCTTGACCGGGTCGAAGGCGTACTGGTCGTGGAAATAGCCTGGCAGGGTGCTGGCCAGGCCGAGGAAGCCGCCAAAGGTCACGCTGTAGAAGAACATGAACCACCAGCTGTCGCGGTCGCCCAGTGCCTTCATGTAGTCGGCCAACGACTTGGGTGCAGGGCGGTTGGGCGCGTTCTTCGCCACGCTGGCGAAGATGATGAGGGTGAGTACCAGCGGGATCAGGGCCAGGCCGAACACATTGTTCCAGCCGAAGATCGCCGCCAGCACCGGGGCGAACAGCGCTGCCAGCACGGTGCCGGAGTTGCCTGCGCCGGCAATGCCCATGGCCTTGCCCTGATGTTCCGCCGGATACCACTGCGAGGCCAGCGGCAGCGCCACGGCGAAGGAGGCGCCAGCCATGCCGAGGAACAGGCCGAGCAGCAGCGCCTGCTCATAGCTGTTGATGCCGTGCAACCAGGCCACCAGCAGGGCAACGATGACCACGCTCTGGCCGAACAGCCCGGCGGTCTTCGGTGAGGTGCGGTCGGCGAGGATACCCAGCACCAGGCGCAACACCGCGCCGGCAAGAATGGGCGTAGCGACCATCAAGGCGCGTTGCTGGGTGGTCAGCCCGAGATCGGCGGCGATCTGCACGCCGAGCGGGCCGAGTACGTACCAGACCATGAAACTCAGGTCGAAGTAGAGGAAGGAGGCAAACAGGGTCGGCGCATGGCCGGCTTTCCAGAAACTCGTGCTCATTGGATCGGCTCCAGGGCGTTCATGGTGCGGCGTTGGCCGCCAGGGCTGCTCGATCCGCCCCATCGGCGAGGCGGAAAACAAAAAGGCGCCGCAGCACGCCTGCCGGAGCAGGAATGTTGCGACGCCTTTGTCGTATGGGCAGACCGCCGTTGGCCTGCGTGCCAGAACAAAGCATCTAGCGTGCCAGCCATCGCGAAGGCCCGTCGCGCGTGGCTCCCGGCGGTCCAGTTGCAAGTGGCGGTGCGGCAGCTGCACAACGAGTGCGCAGCGGTGGGCCAAATCGGGGCAGGGCGTGCAGTCGCCGCGGTTGCTGGTAGGCTTGGGCAGCACTTGCCAAGGAGCGAGCGATGCCCCTGATTGCGACCCTGACCCTCAACCCGGCGATGGACCTTTCGGTCAGCACCGCCCGGGTCACCGATACCCAGAAGCTGCGCTGTTCTGCGCCTCGCCATGACCCTGGCGGTGGCGGCATCAACGTCGCGCGGGTGGTGAAGACCCTCGGTGGCAAGGCGGTCGCCGTCTACCCGGCCGGGGGGGCGTTCGGCGATCTGCTGCGGCGTTCGCTCGACGAACTCGGACTGGTGCATCGCCCCGTGCCCATCGCCGGCGATACGCGGGAGAGTTTCACCGTCGATGAGCTGCAATCGGGCCTGCAGTACCGCTTCGTGCTACCTGGTCCGGTGCTGTCGGCGCAGGAGCTGGAGCGCTGCCTGCAGACACTGGCGGCGCTGCGTCCGGCGCCAGCGTACGTCGTGCTGAGCGGCAGCTTTCCGCCCGGCACGGACCTGGCCTTCTTCGATGACCTGCGCGCCCTGACCCTGCGGCTCGGTGCCCGGCTGGTGGTCGACCTCTCCGGTGAGCCGCTATGCCATGCGGCCCGGCATGGCGGTGTGTACCTGATGAAGCCCAGTCTCGAGGAGCTTTCCACCCTGATGGGCGGCGCCCTGACCAGCGAGGCCGAGCAGCAAGAGGCCCTGCGCAGCCTGATCGCCCGGGGCTGCGCCGAGATCGTCGTACTGTCTCTGGGGGCCGAGGGTGCGCTGTATGCCTATGGCGAACGGCTGGAGCGCCTGCGCTCGCCGCAGGTTCCGGTGGTCAGCGCAGTGGGGGCGGGCGACAGCATGTTGGGTGCCATCGTGCAGGCACTGGCGGATGGGCGTTCGGTAGACGCGGCGGTGCGCCAGGGCATCGCGGCCGGTGCCGCGACGGTGATGCGGCCTGGCACCGAGCTGTGCCATCGCGACGATGTGCAGCGCTTGCTCGAGGCGCTGGAGCGCGCCTAGTCGATCCGGTTGACCCGTGGAAACTTGGCGGCGAATGCCTCGGGCATCGCTACCACCCGCGCCTGCCCATAGTCGTAGAACACGAAGCCGGACTTGGCCATGGCGATCAGCACGCCGTCGGCCGGCCGGGTGATGCGGAAGATGATGTCACCGCCGTACTTGTTGAAATCCATCACGCCGACCTCGAACAGCAGCGCATCGCGGGCATGGGCTTCGGCCTTGTAGGTGGTGGCAAGGTCGGTGACGATGATGCCGCTGCCGTCCTGGCGCGTCTCCGGCACCCCGTAGGCGAACAGAAAGCGCGCCCGCGCTTCGGAGATCATCGAAATCATCGAGTCGTTGGCCAGATGGTTGGCTGCGTTGATATCGGTGATCCGCACGGTGAGTTGGGTGGAAAAGCAGTACTGGTCTTCCGGAAACTGAAGGTTGAGGCGCGCCATGAGGTGCTCGGTCGTCGAATGAAGGCGGGCATTCTAGCGCTGCGTCACTTGCCCGGGGCAGGCGCGGGAGCGGTATTGACTGCGAATGGACCAGCCAAAGGCGGTACTTCATGGACAAGGCCGTTTTACAGAAGACCACCGCTCATGGCCTGGGCCGGTTCCACGGCCACCGCCACGGTCGCCGAACAGCGTGGTCATGATTCCATCACCCCGGCTTATGCGCGGCTGGCAGCCCCTTCAGGCTGTCATGCTGCAGACGTTGCTGGATCGAGCGCAGGCGCGCGTCGATCAACGGCGTGATCAGTGCGAAGCACTGCGGCGGGCTGAGCCTCGGCTGTTGTGCGTGGATCACGCCGCGCTCCAGTTTGCCGATCAGGCGTTTCAGCTCCACGTCCGGGTCACCGCCGAGGCGTCGGCACAGAGACATGAGACGGGCTTGCAGGCCCGGTGTGCAACCGCCCTGGTTCGAGGCAAGCACGCACAGCCCTCGCAGGCGCGCCACATCCTCCAGCGTACGGCAGGCCTGACCCAGTGGCTCGCGCTCGTCGATGGCGGCGATCAGGCTATCGATCAGGCGGCTATGGCCATCGAAATCGGCCGGCGTGCCGCGCAGTTGCGCCCAGTCAGCGGCGACCGCGTGTGGATCGGGCATAGCGCTGCGCTGTTGCAGCCGCTGGGTCAGACCGGCGGCCACGGCATCGCGCAGTGCAACGGCGGCGGCCTCGTGCTGCGCGCCGAGGCCGCGGTGTTGTTGCAGCAGGCGCAGAATTTCCAGGTCTTCCAACAGTGCCCGTACGCGCAGATCGCGCACGCGCTGGGCGTGGCTGGCAGTGGCCATGCGGTTCAGGTAATGGCCGAGCAGCAGCAGGGCGCAGGCGATCGCCACGGTCGCGGTTATGGTCATCTTTAAACTCCCCAGCCTTGGGCGCGAGGCGCGCAACAAAAAAGGCGTCCGACCCGCAGGCGCACATGCGGTCGAGGACGCCTTTGTCTGTGCCGACACCTTCGTTGGTTCGGCCTATCCAGCCAAGCAAGCGGCTTGCCAGTTCAGCGCTTGGCGTTTTGCCGGCCAGTGCGATGCCACTAGGATGGGGCGCAGCGGCGTTTCTCGGCAGCGGCGGTGCACGATGATTCGCTGTAGCGCCTGCTTGCCGCTGGTGCATTAGCCTGCCTGGCGCACCGTGACCGGGCGCGCTCATTCGCCGAGCAACTCGTTCATCGCGATGATCTGCTCGGCGACCTGGATCAGCTTCTGCTGCCGGCTCATCGCCTGGCGGCGCATCAGGGTGTAGGCCTCTTCTTCCTTGCAGTTTCGCATCTTCATCAGCATGCCCTTGGCCAGCTCGATGCGCTTGCGTTCGGCCAGCTGCTGCTCCCGGGCCTGCAGTTGCGCACGTATTGCCTGGTCACTTTCGAAGCGGGCCATTGCCACGTCGAGGATCGGCTTGAGGCGCTGGGCCTGGATGCCTTCGACGATATAGGCACTGACCCCGGCGCGAATGGCCTGACGCATGGCGTCCGGGTCGCTGTCATCGGTGAACATGACGATGGGGCGTGGCTGATCGCGGCTGACCAGCACCACCTGCTCGAGCACATCGCGGCCGGGTGAGTCGGTGTCGATCAGCACCACGTCGGGACGGATCGCCTCGACCCGCTCGGGCAGGTCGATGGTCAGGCCGGATTCGTCGATGACCTCGAAGCCGGCTTCGATCAGCGCGCTCTTCAGGCGGCCGATCTTCCGCGGGGTGTCGTCGATCAGGAGGATACGCAGCATGCCGGAGTCCTTCTCAAAGCGCAGCCATGGCAGGGCTTGCCATGGCATGCAGCGCGAAACTGCGGGCATAGGTGGCCGGATCGCTGCCGTCCCAGTGTTTGCCATCCATCAGCGTGGCGCTGCGCATGGCTGTGCCAGGCAGGGCGATGCCCAGCGCGCCGGCGGCCTGGCGATACAGTTCGATTTGCTGCACCTGGTTGGCCACCTGCAGGTAGTCCGGGTCTTCGCGCAGCAGGCCCCAGCGGCGCAGCTGGGTCATGAACCAGAGGCCGTCGGAGAGATAGGGCAGGTTCGCCGCCCCCTCACCGAAGAAGCGCAGCGGATGCTCGTCCTGCCAGGCATTGCCGAGGCCATCCTGGTAGAGGCCGAGAAAGCGTGACTCGATGGCTGCCAGCGGTGCATCGATGTAGTCGCGCCCGGCGATCAGCTGTGCGGTGCTGCGGCGATTCTCCTGGCTCTGGTCGATGAAGCGGCTCGCCTCCAGCACGGCCATGACCAGTGCTCGGGCGGTGTTGGGGTACTCCTCGACGAACGCGCGGGTGCAGCCGAGCACCTTTTCCGGGTGGTCAGGCCAGATCGACTGGCTGGTCGCCAGGGTGAAGCCGACGCCTTCGGTAATGGCCTGTGCTCCCCAGGGTTCGCCGGCGCAGAAGCCATCGATGCGACCGGCGCGCAGGTGCGCCACCATCTGCGAAGGCGGCAGCACGAGCGTCTTCACGTCCCGCAGCGGATCGATGCCATGGGCGGCCAGCCAGTAATAGAGCCAGAGCGCGTGGGTGCCGGTGGGGAAGGTATGTGCCAGGGTCAGGCGTGCACCGCTATGGCGCACGCTGGCGCGCAGTGCCTCGGCATCGGTCACGCCTGCGGCCTTCAACGGGGCGGACAGGTTGATGCTCTGGCCGTTCTGCGCCAGGCCCATGAGCACGGCCATGTCCACTGCCGGGCTGCCGCCGATGCCCAGATGCACCGCATAGATCAGGCCGTAGAGTCCGTGAGCCGCGTCCAGCTCGCCGCCGATCAGCTTGTCGCGCAGGGCCGACCAGGAGTTCTGCCGCTGCAGGTTGAGCGTCAGTCCGAACGGCTGGGCGAAACCCTGGGTGGCGGCGACGATCAGCGAGGCGGCATCGGTGAGCGGCAGAAAGCCGAGGTTGATCGAGCTCTTTTCCGGTGCATCGCTGCCGGCGACCCAGGTCAGTGCATCGTGTCGGGGCGGCGAGAGAGGGTCGGTCATGCTTGATGGCCTTTTTCCGATGGCGCGGTGCGCAAGATTGGTTATGCCAACCCTGAAGCAAGCCATATGCCAGCGAGAAAATGGTGCATGCCGCGAGCGGTCACTGGGGTTCGCCAGTGCCGCCCAAAGACGGCCATCAGCGTGGATAGAGCGGCGGCAATGCACCCTGTTCCTGGTCGAGGTCCGGGCTGCTGGCCGGTGGCAGCGCCTGGATCGCCTGCCACAGCGCATCGCCCTGCCAGCGTTGGCCGGCTTCGCTATACAGCGCGCCATTCAGGCCGTCCAGGGCGTCGGAAAGCGGCACGAAACGCGCGGCCATGTCCGCCAGTGTTTCCGGTTGCTGCCGCGCCCAGGCGTCCAGTGCCTGGCGGGTGGCCTGTGTATCGTTGGCCTGGCAGGCGCGGCGCAGATCGTCGAGCAGGCTGCGCGGAGTAGGGCCGGGTTGCAGCGCGCGCTGCACCGCAGGCTGGCGCCGTGCATGCAGCCACAGACCGAAGCCGATCACGGTGCTGAGTGCCAGCAGCGCTGTGCTCAGCTGCCACGGCCAGAGCACGGCCTGTTCGGCGGGTACTGCTGACAGCACCGGTGGTTCGGCCGCTGACGGGGCGAGATTCGGATTGTCCTCAACATCCAGCGTACGCGCCTCAAGCGTGGTGCGCTCCAGGCGATCTTCGACGGTGTTCCACCAGACGACTTCGAGAGCAGGCAATTGCAATGGCCCGCTGCGGGTGGGGATCAAGGCTTCGCGCTGTTCGCGACTGCCGACCAGGCCGGCTGAGCTGACCTCGTTGGCCAGGCTGGGCTGGTCCGGGTAACGGCGCAGTTCGGCGCTCGGTGTGGAGCCGATCGCCGGCAGCTGCGTGCTGGTCAGCCCCTCGGCCTTAAGCAGTAGGCTGCGGGTGAGCGATTCGCCGGCCTGGGCCTGCTGCGGCTCCGGGCTCCAGGCTTCGACCAGCGTCAGGCTGCGCGCCGGCAGCCAGGGCGCGCCGGCTGGATAGTCGGCCGGTTTGGTCTTGACCGTCAGCGGGATGCTCGGCGAGCGGACCTGGGTGGACCGGCCGCCGCGCGAGCCGAACACCGAGCTGCTGCCGTTGGTGACGGTGGTGGCGCTGAACAGCTGAGCGGGAATGGTCAGTTCACCGGATTTCTGCGGGAACAGCGCATAGCGCACCTCTATGACGCCGTGGCGGATGCCGTTGATGGTCTTCTCGTAGGTGCGCGGCTCGCCGAGGCGCTCCACAAGCGCTTCGGGCATCTGCAGCGGAGAAAGCGTGCTGTCGTCGTACAGCGAGACCGAATGGTAGATGCGCAGCGTGAGAATCACCTGGGCCTGCACGTAGACGCTTTCCTGATCGACGCTGGAGTCGATGAAGATGGGCGCCAGCTGATCGCCTTCGCTGCTTTTGAGCGACTCTTGGACCAGCAGGGTAATCGGCTCGCTGCGCCAGTCGCCCAGCTGCAGCGGCGGAATGACGACGTAGCCGGTCTGGCGTGGGCGCAGGGTGATCAGCCAGCGGGTGATCGCCCGCGCTTCGCCGTTGCTGCTGGACAGCTGGTTGACCTGGCGGGTGTCGAACACCTCGAACAGTTCCTCCAGCGGCTCCAGATCGGGTTTGCCGAAGACGGCGCCGCCCTGGCTTTCCAGGCTGAGTTCGAGGGTTTCGTCGATGCTCAGCTGGGTGCGATCCACACGGGCGAACAGGCCGGCGGCGGTCGCCTGGCCGGCCAGGATGCAGAGCAGGAGAAAAGCCATCAGGCGCTTCATCGATTGGTTCCCTGGCGCTTGCGTTGTTCGTAGAGAAATTTTCGCCGCAACAGCTCGCCGGGATCGTCCGGAATCTGCCGCAGCCATTGCTCGGTGGCCTGTTGCCGTTCCAGATCGGGCAGGCCCTCGTGCTGTGCCTGAGCGGGCGATTCGCCGGTTTCGTCCGTTGCTTCGCTTGTGGATGCCTGCGGGGCGCCACTGGCTTCGCTGGCCGGCTCGCCCTGTGCGTCCTCTGTCGACGGACTGCTGGCCGAGCCGGACTCCGGTGGTTGCGACTGTGGCTGCGGCTCGTCCGGCTCCGTCTGTTCCTGTTCCTGCTGCTCAGGCTCTGGCTCGGCCTGCTCCTGACGGCGGCGCAGCAGCTCCTCCACCAATGCCTTGTTGCGCTGCGCCACTTGCAGGTCGGGCTGCAGCTCCAGCGCCTGTTCATAGGCTTCGATGGCGGCCTCCAGAGCCTCGTCGCGTGCCAGGGCGTTGCCGCGATTGTAGTGGTCGGCGGCCGTACTGCCTTCGGCGAAGCGTTCGGCGGCACCGGTGTAGTCACCGGCCTCATATAGCGCCATCGCCTGCCAGCGCCGATCGGCGAAGCGCTCGGCGGCCTTCGCCGGTTGTTCCGCCTCCAGCAGGCGTTGGCCTTGCTGGTCGCGGCGCAGCCAGAGGTCTTCGAATTCGAATGCGCTGGCCGGTTGCGGCTGCAACAGCAGCAATGGCAGACAGAACAGCCAGCCGCGACGGCCAGCCAGCGCGGCCAGCAGGAGCAAGGGCAGCAGCAGCCAATAGCCCTGGTCGAGCCAGGCCTCCAGGCGGGTCACTTCGTCGTCGCGCTGCAGTGTGCCGGCTTGGTCCAGCAGCCCCAGCGCCGCGAGGTCTTCATCGCCGAGGCGTGCCTGACGGTAGCGCCCGCCGAGTTCGGTTGCGAAGCGCTGCAGCCCGGCGTTGTCCAGCCGCGGAATCAGGATCGCGCCGTTCGTATCCTTGAGGAAGCTGCCGTTCTCGCCGGCAATCGGGGCACCCTGTTCGGTCCCCACGCCAAGCATCAGCAGCCGCTCGCCTTGCCCTTGCAGCAGCGTGGCAATGGCGCTGCGCTCGTGCTGGTCCAGACTGCTGCCGATCAACAGCAGCCGCCCGCGACCGAGGCCCGCCTGACGCAACAGTTCGATCCCCCTGGCAACGGCCAGGTCTGCACGTTGGCCGGGCTCGGGCATCAGTGCCGGGTGTACGGCCGCCAGCAGGTTGCGGGTGGTCGCCAGATCGTCGGACAGCGGCACCAGGGTATGTGCGCTGCCGGCGAACACCACTACGGCGGTCTGCACGTCCTGGCGCCGCTCCAGCAGGTCCAGCAGCTTGCGTTTGGCCTGTTCGAGGCGGGTGGGGGCGACGTCGGCCGCCAGCATCGAAGGCGTGACTTCCAGCAGGACCACCAGTGGGTCGCTGCGCTTGATGCTGGGCTGCTCGAAGCGCTGCCAACTCGGGCCGAGCAGCGCGATGACCGCCAGCAGCCAGGCCAGCCCGAGCACGATCCAGGGCAGACGGCTTTGGCGCAACCGCCCACGGGTCAGCAATGCCGCGTGGAAGGTTGCCGGCAGCAGGCGCTGCCAGCGTCCGACCTGCAACTGCCGATACCACAGTCGCCAGAGCAACCAGATCAGCAGCGGCAGAATCAGCAGCCAGTAGGACCGCAGCAGCTGTGGCAGCCATTCGCTCATCGACGCTGCTCCCGCCGCCACGCCAGGCGCTGCAGCTGTGCGCTCCACAGGCTGGCGGCGACCATCATCAGGCTGATCAGCAATGCGGCGCACAGCGGCCAGACATACAGGGCCTCGGCTACGCGTGCCTGGGTCGGCTGCTGGACTGCGGGCTCGAGACGGTCGAGGGCTTCGCCGATGGCTTGCAGCTGTTCGCTGGAGGCCGCGCGAAAATACTCGCCGCCGGTTTGCTCGGCGATGGCGCGCAAGGTGGGCTCGTCCAGATCCAATCCTGGGTTGAAGCCGAAGCGGCTGAGCACGCCCCCTTCCTCTGGTACCGCGCCAATGCCGATGGTGTGAATGCGCACGTTTTCTTCCGCGGCGAGCGTGGCCGCCAGCAAGGGTTCGATCTCACCGCCATTGTTGGCGCCGTCGGTGACGAGCACCAGCACTCGGCTGTTCGCCGGGCGTTCGCGCAGACGCTTGAGCGCGAGACCAATGGCATCGCCAATGGCGGTATTGCTGCCGGCGATGCCCACGCTCGCTTCGTCCAGCCAGACGCGTACGGTCCGCCGATCGAAGGTCAGTGGCGACTGCAGATAGGCCTTGCTGCCGAACAGGATCAGGCCGACGCGGTCGCCGTGGCGCTGCTCGATGAAATCACCGAGCAGCACCTTGACCAGCTCGAGGCGCGTCAGCTCCTCGCCCTGCCATTGCATGTCCGGGTAGTCCATAGAACCGGACACATCCACCGCCAGCAGCAAGTCGCGGCCGCTGGTCGGCAGGGGGAGTGGCTCGCCCAGCCATTGCGGGCGCGCTGCCGCGAACAGCAACAGCAGCCAGATGGTCAGGTAGGGCAGCTGCTGCCGCCACGAGGGCAAGGATACCCGGGCGCGGCGTCCGGAAAGGTGCTGCAGCTCATCGAGAAAGCTGACCTTCAATGCGGCCTCACCACTGTCGGCCGCCGGCAGCAGCGCCCGCAACAGCCAGGGCAGCGGGGTCAGCAGGAATATCCACGGCCAGGCCAGTTCAAACATGCTTGCGAATCCAGATTTCCACGGCCTGTTCGAGCCCGTCGATGGCCTTGTCGTCCAGGCGGCACTCGGCGCGATAGGCGCCCTCGACCAGGACCATCCAGCGCGTCAGACCGGCCGCCGGGCAGCGACTGTCGAGAAATGCCAGCCAGGCCCGCCCGCTGAGCGTGTGCGGATGGTCAGCAGGGTAGCGAATGCGGCAGAGGCGCTTGAGCAGGGCGTTCAGCTGCTGCAGCCACTGGCTGGCGGGCTGGCCGCCATAGGGTTTGTGCAGGCGGGCCAGCTCCGCCAGCGCCTCCTGGCGTTGCGGGTCCAGTACCGGCTCGGGGGGCACGCGCGGCTTGCGTTTGATGAGTCGATGGCGAAACCGCCAGAGCGCAGCGAGTCCGAGCAGCAACGCCAGCCCAAGCAGCCACCAGCCGGGTGCCGGCGGCCACCAGGAGATGGGCTCCGGATCGATCAGGGGAGCGAGCTGGTCGAGCGGGTTCATGGCCGCGCGCTCGGGTGACGGACGCTCAGGTGTTCGCGCAGCTGCTCGACCAGATCATGCTGGGTATCGAGCGGCATCAGCGGCACCCGCAGGCGATCGGCCAGGCGCTGCCAACGCGCGCTGCGCGCCTCGCCCAGCTCGCGGTAGCGTTGGCGCAGGGTAGCGTCGTGGGTGTCGAGCTCCAGCCGTGCGTTGCCCTGGCTGAAGCGCAGCAGCCCGGCTGCGGGCAATGCACGATCGAGGGGGTCGAACACTGGCAGCAACAACAGATCGACATGGCGCGCCAGCAGACTGAGCTGCTGTTCGGCGGCGTCGCTCAGGGTGCGTTCGTCGCAGAGGATCACCGACAGGCTACCGGGCCGGAGCACTTCGCGTACGCGGCGTAGCGCCAGGCTGAAGGCCTCCGGGTCGAGTGGGCTGTCCGGTCGCAGCTGCCGGTTGGCGCGGGTGATGCGATCGAGCAGCTGCAGCAGGCTCTGCTTGCTGCGGCGCGGCTTGATCTCCTGCTGCTCGCTGCCGAACACCAGTCCGCCGACGCGATCGTTGTGGCTGAGCGCGGCCCAGCCGATCAGTCCGGCTGCCTGGGCCGCCAGTACCGATTTGAATTGCCGGCCGCTACCGAAGAACAGGCGCGGGCTCTGTTCGACGACGATGTAGATGGGCCGTTCGCGTTCTTCGTGGAACAGCTTGGTGTGCGGCTCCTGGGTGCGGGCGGTCACCCGCCAGTCGATGGTGCGCACGTCATCGCCGGCCTGGTAGACGCGCACCTGATCGAAATCCACGCCGCGGCCGCGCAGCTTGGAATGATGCAGCCCCACCAGCGGGCTGCGCCGGTGTGGCGTGGAGAACAGCGGGACCTCGCGCACACGGTGACGAATGTCGATGAGTTCGGACAGGCTCACCCGGACACCGTTGTCCTGTTCGGGCGGCTGCCCGGTGCCCGACGCCTGCGGCTGCATCAGGCCACCGCGACCACGTCCAGGATGCGCTGGATGACCCGATCCTGATCGATGCCGGCCGCCTCCGCCTCGAAGGACAGGATGAGGCGATGGCGCAGCACATCGAAGAGCATCGCCTGGATGTCCTCGGGGCTGACGAAGTCGCGGCCGGCTAGCCAGGCATGGGCGCGGGCGCAGCGGTCCAGCGCGATCGAGCCGCGGGGGCTGGCGCCGTAAGCGATCCACTCGGCCAGCTCGGCATCGAACTTGGCCGGCGTGCGTGTCGCCATCACCAGCTGCACCAGGTATTCCTCCACCGCATCGGCCATGTACAGACCGAGGATGTCCTTGCGTGCGGCGAAGATCGCCTGCTGGCTGACCCGATGCTCCGGCGCCGCCTCGCCATTGATGGCTTCGCCGCGGGCCTGTTGCAGGATGCGGCGTTCCACCGAGGCATCGGGAAAGCCGATTTTCACATGCAGCAGGAAGCGATCCAGCTGCGCCTCGGGCAACGGGTAGGTGCCTTCCTGCTCGATGGGGTTCTGCGTCGCCATCACCAGGAACAGCGGCGGCAGATCGTAAGTGCTGCGGCCCACGCTGACCTGGCGCTCTGCCATGGCCTCGAGCAGTGCCGATTGCACCTTGGCCGGCGCACGGTTGATCTCGTCGGCCAGTACCAGGTTGTGGAAGATCGGCCCTTGCTGGAAAACGAAGCTGCCGGTTTCCGGACGATAGATCTCGGTGCCGGTGATGTCGGCGGGGAGCAGGTCGGGGGTGAACTGGATGCGGTGAAACTCCGCTTCCAGTCCTTCGGCGAGCTCCTTGATCGCCCGCGTCTTGGCCAGCCCCGGCGCCCCTTCGACAAGCATGTGGCCGTCGGCGAGCAGGGCGATCAGCAGGCGTTCGATGAGCCGTTCCTGGCCCAGGATCTGTGTGGACAGGAACTGCCGCAGCGCGACTATCGATTCACGGTGGTCCATCGTTTCGGTTCTTCCTGGTGGGCGGCTGGCCCCGGCTGTTGACGCCGATGCCAGCGTGGCCGTCATCGGCTGCTACAGACGGTCGCAGAGGGCCGCAAGGGATGCGCCACTTTACTGCATTAACCCTCGTCTAGACTAACCTTGAACCTTCGTCCTGTGCCGTCAGTCACTACCGACGAGCCTTTCCCCAGCAAGCCAAGCGGAGCCATACATGGCGTTCTTTTCAGCGGCCAGCAAGGCCGACTTTCAGCAGCAATTGCAGACAGCGTTGGCCCAACACGTAGACCCGAAAATCCTGCCCCAACTTAATCTGTTCGCCGAACAGTTCTTCGGCATCGTCGCCTTGCCCGAGCTGACCGAGCGGCGCATGAGCGACCTGGTTGGCTCGACGCTGGCCAGCTGGCGGTTGCTCGAGCGCTTCGACCCCGCCGTGCCCGAAGTGCAGGTCTTCAATCCCGATTATGAGAAGCATGGCTGGCAATCCACCCACAGCGTGGTCGAGGTGCTGCACCCGGACATGCCGTTCCTGGTCGACTCGGTGCGCATGGAGCTGACCCGCCGCGGTTACAGCATCCATACCCTGCAAACCAGCGTCCTGCAGGTGCGCCGCGCAGCCGACGGCACATTGCTGGAGCTGCTGCCCAAGGACGAGCGCGCCCCGGACAGCCACGCCGAATCGCTCATCTTCGTCGAGATCGACCGCTGCGCCAGCGCTTCGGCCCTGCGCGAGCTGGAGCAGTCATTGCTCGGTGTGCTGGCCGACGTGCGTCAGGTGGTGGGTGACTTCGCGGCCATGAAAGGCAAGGTAGGCGACCTGCAGGCGCGGCTGGAGCAGGTCAACCTGCGCATCGATGCCGATGAGCTGGACGAGATCCGTGACTTCTTGCGCTGGTTGGCCGATGACCACTTCACCTTCCTCGGTTACGAGGAGTTCTCCGTGCTGGAGCAGGGCGACGGCGGTCAGATCGTCTATGACGAGAATTCGCTGCTGGGGCTCTCGCGCAACATGCGCACCGGGCTGTCGCAGGAGGAGCAATCGCTTACCGGCCAGTCGGTCAGCTATCTGCGCGAGCCGCTTCTGCTGTCGTTCGCCAAGGCGGCGATGCCCAGCCGTGTGCACCGCCCGGCTTATCCGGACTTCGTCTCGGTGCGCGAATTCGACGAGCAGGGCCGAGTGGTGCGCGAGTGCCGCTTCCTCGGTTTGTTCACCTCGTCGGTCTACACCCAGAGCGTGCGGCGCATCCCCTTCATCCGGCGCAAGGTCGAGACGGTGGTACAGCGTGCCAACTTCGGCAACTCGGCGCACCTGGCCAAGGAGCTGGTGCAGGTTCTGGAAGTGCTGCCGCGTGACGAGCTGTTCCAGGCGCCCATCGACGAGCTGTTCGAAAATGCCATCGCCATCGTGCAGATCCAGGAGCGCAATCGCCTGCGGCTGTTCCTGCGCTTCGATCCGTACCGACGCTTCTGCTACTGCCTGGTCTACGTGCCGCGCGACAGCTATTCCACCGAGACGCGACTGAAGATCCAGCAGGTTCTGCAGGAGCGGCTCGAGGCGAGCGACTGCGAGTTCTCCACCTATTTCTCCGAATCCGTACTGACGCGGGTGCAGTTCATTCTGCGCCTGGACACCAGCCGAGCGCTGCAGGTCGATCCGGCGCGTCTCGAGCAGGAAGTGCTGCAGGCCTGCCGTACCTGGCAGGACGATTACCAGGGCCTGGTGGTCGAGCGCTTCGGCGAAGCGAAGGGCACGCACCTGCTCAGCCAGTTTCCCAAGGGCTTCCCGGCCGGCTATCGCGAGCGCTTCTCGCCGCAATCGGCCACCGTCGACATGCAGCATGTGCTCGATCTGAGCGAAGACCGTCCGCTGGTGATGAGTTTCTACCAGCCGATCACCGCGGAAGAGAACCGCCTGCATTGCAAGCTTTACCACCTGGATACGCCGCTGCCGCTGTCGGACATCCTGCCGATCATGGAAAACCTGGGCCTGCGCGTGCTCGGTGAGTTTCCGTTCCAGCTGCGCGACAGCAGCGGCCGCGACTACTGGATCCATGATTTCGCCTTCACCTATTCCGAAGGCCTGGAAATCGATCTGCTGGAGATCAACGAGGCGTTGCAGGACGCCTTCATCCACATCTATGGCGGTTTCGCCGAGAACGATGCCTTCAACCGCTTGGTCCTGACGGCGGGCCTCGCCTGGCGGGAGGTCGCGCTGCTGCGGGCCTATGCGCGCTATCTCAAGCAGATCCGCATGGGCTTCGATCTGGGCTATATCGCCAGCGCGCTGCTCAACCACACCGACATCGCGCGTGAGCTGGTTCGACTGTTCAAAATGCGCTTCTACCTGGCGCGCAAGCTGGGTGACGAAGACCTGGCCGACAAGCAGCAACGCCTGGAGCAGGCGATCCTCAGCGCCCTGGATGACGTGGCGGTACTCAACGAGGACCGAATTCTGCGGCGCTACCTGGCCCTGATTCAGGCAACGCTGCGTACCAACTTCTATCAGCCGGACGCCAGCGGCAAACCCAAGCCGTATTTCAGCTTCAAGCTCGATCCCCGGGCCATTCCGGAAATGCCGCGGCCGGCACCGATGTACGAGATCTTCGTCTATTCACCGCGGGTCGAGGGCGTACACCTGCGCGGTGGCAAGGTGGCCCGTGGCGGGTTGCGCTGGTCGGATCGCGAGGAGGACTACCGCACCGAGGTGCTCGGCCTGGTCAAGGCTCAGCAGGTAAAGAACGCGGTCATCGTCCCGGGTGGGGCCAAGGGTGGCTTCGTACCGCGGCGGCTGCCGACCACCGGCTCGCGTGACGATATTCAGGCCGAAGCCATCGCCTGCTATCGCATCTTCATCAGCGGGCTGCTGGATATCACCGACAACCTGCGCGAGGGTCAGGTGGTTCCACCCGCCAACGTGCTGCGTTACGACGGCGATGACCCCTATCTGGTGGTTGCCGCGGACAAGGGTACGGCGAGTTTTTCCGACATTGCCAACGGCATTGCCGCCGAGTACGACTTCTGGCTTGGCGATGCCTTCGCCTCGGGCGGCTCGGCGGGTTACGACCACAAGAAGATGGGCATCACGGCCCGTGGTGCCTGGGTATCGGTGCAGCGTCATTTCCGTGAGCGCGGCATCAACGTGCAGACCGATGTGATCAGCGTGATCGGCATTGGCGACATGGCCGGCGACGTGTTCGGCAATGGCCTGTTGATGTCCGAAACCCTGCAACTGGTGGCAGCCTTCAACCATCTGCATATCTTCATCGACCCGAATCCCGACCCCGCACGCAGCTTTGCCGAGCGCAAACGCCTGTTCGATTTGCCGCGGTCATCCTGGACCGACTACGACGCTTCGCTGATCTCCGAGGGCGGCGGCATTTTCCCGCGTTCGGCCAAGCGGGTGCAGATCACCGCACAGATGAAGGAGCGTTTCGCCATCGAGGCGGATCAGCTGACGCCGGCCGAACTGATTCACGCCCTGCTCAAGGCGCCGGTGGATCTGCTCTGGAACGGAGGCATCGGTACCTATGTGAAGAGCAGCGGCGAAAGCCACGCCGAGGTCGGCGACAAGGCCAACGATGCGGTGCGAGTCAACGGTGCCGATCTGCGCGCCAAGGTGGTGGGTGAGGGTGGCAACCTCGGCATGACCCAGCTGGGACGCGTCGAGTACGCGCTGCATGGCGGCTCGAGCAACACCGACTTCATCGACAATGCCGGTGGGGTCGACTGCTCCGACCATGAGGTGAATATCAAGATCCTGCTCAACGAGGTTGTCAGCGCGGGAGACATGACCGCCAAGCAGCGCAACCAGTTGCTGTTCGACATGACCGATGCGGTAGCGGATCTGGTGCTGCAGAACAACTACAAGCAGACCCAGGCACTGTCCCAGGCGCAGCATCGCTCCCGTGAGCGGGCCTCCGAGTACGTGCGGCTGATCAATGCGCTGGAGGCTTCCGGACAGCTCGATCGCGCGCTGGAGTTCCTGCCTTCTGACGAGGCGCTCGCCGAGCGCGCCAATATCGGCAAGGGGCTGACCCGTCCGGAGCTGTCGGTGCTGATCTCCTACAGCAAGATCGAGCTCAAGAAGGCGCTGCTGGATTCCCGCGTGCCGGACGATGACTACCTCGCGCGGGAGATGGAAACCGCATTCCCGCAGCAGCTGGTCGAACGCTTCCGTGGCGCCATGTTGCAGCACCGCCTCAAGCGCGAGATCGTCAGTACCCAGATCGCCAACGATCTGGTCAACAACATGGGCATCACCTTCGTTCAGCGGCTGCACGAGGCGACGGGCATGAGCGCTGCCAATGTGGCCGGAGCCTATGTCATCGTGCGCGACATCTTCCATCTGCCGCACTGGTTCCGCCAGATCGAGGCGCTGGACCACAAGGTGCCTGCCGAGCTGCAGCTCAGCCTGATGGATGAGCTGATGCGTCTCGGTCGGCGTGCGACGCGCTGGTTCCTGCGTAACCGGCGCAGCGAACTGGATGCCGCGCGGGATGTAGCGCATTTCGGTCCGCGGGTTGCAGCCTTGGGATTGAAGCTGGACGAGCTGTTGCAAGGCTCGACCCGCGACCATTGGCAGGAGCGCTATCGGCGTTACACCGAAGCTGGCGTGCCCGAGCTGCTGGCGCGCATGGTTGCCGGCACGAACCATCTGTACACGCTGCTGCCGATCCTCGAGGCCGCCGACGAAACCGGGCAGGTTCCGGCGCACGTGGCCGCGGCGTATTTCGCCGTCGGCGGGGCGTTGGAGCTGCCGTGGTATCTGCACCAGCTGACCAACATGCCGGTGTCCAACAACTGGCAGGCGATGGCCCGCGAAGGCTTCCGCGACGACCTCGATTCGCAGCAGCGCAGCATCACGGTGTCTGTGCTGCAGATGGACAACGGACCGGAGTCGATCGGCGAGCGAGTCGATAGCTGGCTGGCCCTGCGGCCGGCTCCGCTGGAGCGGTGGCGATCGATGCTTGCCGAACTGCGCAGCGCCAGCGGCAATGACTATGCGATCTATGCCGTTGCCAGTCGGGAGCTGCAGGGGCTGGCGCAATCGGTAGGGCATGGCTGAACCGCTGCGCCCCCTGCGCACAGATCGCAGGGGCCGTACATTTGGTCAAACACAAAAAAGCGCACCGCGACAGCGGTGCGCTTTTTTGTTTGAGCTGCGTTCGAATCGCACCGTGGTGCGGTTCAGTCCTGCGACGGCTGGCCGACCTTGAAGTGGGTGATCTGCGGCAGGCCACGCAGATAACGGATCAGATCCGGCGCGCCGGCCAGCTTGAGCCCTTCGCCGATGGCGTTCGCAGTCGGGTCGCGTCTCTCCAGCAGGAGCAGCTCCGAGTTGCTGGTGTCGCGCAACAGCGTCAGACGGGCGTAGGGGACATGGCTGTCCAGCAGCAGCGCCATGAATTCGCGATCGCTCCAGGCCTGCGCAGGCATGGTAACGGCATGGTAGTCCGCATCCAGCGCATGCAGGCCGGGACGGTCGAGTCGATATTCGGTGACGTTGGCGGGCAGTGATACTTCCAGCCCGCGCAGGCGAGCATAGGCTACGGCGGAGGCGAACGCTTCGAGGTGATGATCGCCGGCCCAGTAGAGGCGTTCGCCGAGCCAGCTGGCCTGGCGCAGCTCGATCGTCGCGCCTGTGTCGAAGCCGGGGAGGGCAGTGCCAAGGGCGCGGGCGAAGTCCTTGTAGCTGATGATGCGAACCTGCCGACACGCCGCTGTGCTGGCGAAGGCCTCGAAGGTCGGGTAGCTGGGCTCGTTCTTGCGCTGCGCGCCGAAGCCGTCGACCTGGCGCAGGTCGACCAGCGTTTGCACGCTGAGCTTGCTTACCAGCCGGGTCAGGGCAGCGTGGGCACGTGCCTTGTCCTCCTGAACCGGACCGGACAGCGCACCGCGCGGCAGCTCCAGGAGGCGTTGCAGGCACGGACCATCGTTCCAGAAGATGCTCGGTTCGGGCTCGGGCAGGTGCGCGAATGGCAACTGCAGACCGCTGGCGCGTTCCTGTACGGGAAGCGCGGACTTCGAGCGCAGCCCGAGGCGTTGCGCAAGTCTGGCGATTTGAGATGTCAATGAAGGCATGGGCTCGGGCAGGCTCATCATGATGCTTGAGCTCTCAGGGCTACGGCCGAAGTGTGGCAGACCTGTGGCATTTGCGCACGGGCTTTGCACCGCGCGTGCCGATGCCACACGCACCAGGGGCGGCCAATCATGGCGTGTCGATGTGGCAATATCGCTGGGTAGATCACTGAGGAGCCTCCATGCCAAATCTGGTGCTGGATATCGCGCTATCCGCCGAACGAATGAAAGCGGTATACCAAGGCCATGCGAATCGCATCCTGATCCGAAGTCGCGATGGCACGCGGGTCAGCCTGCCTGCGCATCATCTGCGCCCGTTTCTGACCCACGAAGGCGTATATGGTTCCTTCGAGCTCGAGTTTGCCGAACAGGGTCAGTTGCTGGGCTTGCGGCGGCTGAAATGACGCGCTCGCCGACTGCTGGCGACGCCCGTATTTCATCATCCGCCGCTGCGGCTGTACGGACCTCGGGCTGCTATACTCCGCGTCCACCTTTACCGAGACTTTAGGCTGCGTATGTATAACCTGGCCCGCCAGCTGTTGTTCAAGTTATCTCCGGAAACTTCCCACGAACTTTCCCTCGAGCTGATTGGCGCGGGCGGCCGTCTCGGGCTGAATGCGATGCTTAGCAAGCCGCCGGCCAGCCTGCCAGTGCGGGTGATGGGGCTGGACTTTCCCAACCCGGTAGGTCTGGCCGCGGGGCTGGACAAGAACGGTGAGGCCATTCGCGGGCTGTCGCAGCTGGGCTTCGGCTTTATCGAGGTCGGCACCGTGACGCCGCGTCCGCAGCCCGGCAACCCGAAGCCGCGAATCTTCCGCCTGCCGGAAGCCGAGGCGATCATCAATCGCATGGGCTTCAACAACCACGGTGTCGATGCCTTGCTGGCTCGTGTCGAAGCGGCCAGGCTCAAAGGCGTGCTGGGGATCAACATCGGCAAGAATTTCGACACCCCCGTCGAGCGCGCCGATGAGGATTATCTGCTCTGCCTGGACAAGGTCTACCATCACGCCAGCTATGTCACCGTGAACGTCAGTTCGCCCAATACCCCGGGCCTGCGCAGCCTGCAGTTCGGCGACTCGCTCAAGCAGTTGCTCGACGCGTTGCGGCTGCGTCGTGAAGATCTGGAGATCATGCATGGCAAGCGTGTACCGCTGGCCATCAAGATCGCGCCGGACATGACCGATGAAGAAACCGCGCTGGTGGGGGAGGCCGTGTTCCAGGCGGGAATGGACGCGATCATCGCCACCAATACCACCCTCGGCCGCGAAGGCGTCGCCGGCCTGGCGCATGCCGATGAGGCAGGTGGCCTGTCCGGCGCGCCGGTACGGGACAAGAGCACCCATACGGTGAAAGTGCTGGCGCAGACGCTGGGTGGGCGACTGCCGATCATCGCCGTAGGCGGTATCACCGAGGGTCGTCACGCGGCCGAGAAGATCGAGGCGGGTGCCAGCCTGGTCCAGTTGTACTCAGGCTTCATCTACAAGGGACCGGCTCTAATCCGCGAGGCGGTGGATGCCATCGCGGCGCTGCGTTCGCAGGCGAAGTAGGTGGCGGGAAGGGGCTCCTGTTTGGAGCCCCTGGGCTTCTAGCCCGCCGCCCGGGTAGGGCGTGCCGTATCAAGTCGGGTGGATCGGTAAATCAGCCGACCGCGTGAAGTTCGTTGAGTCTATGCAGACCGGCCGTGCCGGTCAGACCATCCCAGTTGTCGCCGCGACCCTCCCGCCAGCCGTTGATCCAGGCTTGGCGAACTTGGGGATGGGAGAAGGGACAGAGGTCGCGAGATTTGCCATGTATGCCATGTTGATAACCGCGCAGAAATGCTCGTTCCATCGGATCACGCTTGAGTCTTCTCATTGGGTATTGCCCTCAGTGGTTGACTGGTGTTCCTGTGGCCTCATGGCGAGACCGGGCAGATAGACTGCCGATTGAAGCGCGCTGCCAGCGTGGCGCGCCTCGCCGACATCCTTGCGATGACGGCCTGAGGTGATTTCTAACCCAATGCCCCTGAGGCTGGAATGATCGTTTTGTCATAAGTAGGTAACGAATCTATGGTTCTGCCCATAAGCCGGAGTCGGCGAGGCATCTGAAGTGCACGCCTGGCCGCCCCGCCTAATTGCCAGTCATCTTTTTCTTGCCATTCATTTTTTGTTCGTTGCTGCGTTTGTTCCGACGAAAGGGTCGTAGCGGCCTGCAGCACTTTTTTCTGGAAACGCCATGACCGATCGCCATGAACTGATCCTGACCTGCCCCAAGGGGCTCGAAGGCCTTTTGCTTGAGGAGGCCACCGCGCTTGGTCTGGAGGAGGGGCGCGAACAGACTTCTGCCGTTCGCGGGTATGGCGCATTGGAGGTGGGCTATCGGCTTTGCCTGTGGTCACGTCTGGCCAACCGCGTACTGCTGGTGATCAGTCGCTTCCCGACGGTCGATGCCGAGACGCTCTACCAGGGCGTGCACGCCGTCGATTGGGCCGAGCACCTGCTGCCATCCGGCAGCCTGGCCGTGGAGTTCAGCGGGCGTGGTTCGGGGATCGACAACACGCATTTCGGTGCGCTCAAGGTCAAGGATGCCATCGTCGACCGGTTGCGCAGCGCATCGGGCGAGCGGCCAAGCATCGATAAGCTCGACCCCGACCTGCGGGTGCACCTGCGCCTGGACAAGGGGCAGGCCGTGCTCTCGCTCGACCTATCCGGTCACAGCCTGCATCAACGCGGCTATCGTCTGCAGCAAGGTGCTGCACCACTGAAGGAAAACCTTGCCGCCGCCATCCTGATCCGCGCCGGCTGGCCGCGCATCGCCGCCGCTGGTGGTGCGCTGACCGACCCCATGTGCGGTGTGGGTACCTTCCTGGTGGAAGGCGCGATGATGGCGGCCGATATCGCCCCCAATCTCAAGCGCGAACGCTGGGGCTTCAGCGCCTGGCTGGGGCATGTGCCGGCGCTGTGGAATCGCCTGCACGCCGACGCCCAGGCGCGCGCGGAGGCCGGTTTGGCCAGACCACCGCTGTGGATTCGTGGCTACGAAGCCGATCCGCGTCTGATCCAGCCTGGTCGCAACAACATCGAGCGCGCCGGACTGTCGAGCTGGATTCGTATCTACCAGGGTGACGTCGGGAGTTTCGAGCCGCGCCCAGACCAGAACCAGAAGGGGCTGGTCATCTGCAACCCGCCTTACGGCGAACGCCTGGGTAACGAGGCCAGCCTTCTTTATCTCTACCAGAACCTGGGCGAGCGCCTGCGCCAGGCCTGCCTGGGTTGGGAGGCTGCAGTGTTCACTGCCGCACCGGACCTCGGCAAACGCATGGGTATCCGCAGCCACAAGCAGTACGCCTTCTGGAACGGCGCACTGCCGTGCAAACTGCTACTGATCAAGGTCGAGCTGGACCAGTTCGTTACCGGTCAGCGCGCTGGCTCCACCGAGCCACAGCCTCAGCAGGCTCCGGTGGAGCAGGCGCGTCTGAGCGAAGGTGGGCAGATGTTCGCCAACCGCTTGCAGAAGAACCTGCGGCAGCTCGGCAAATGGGCGCGTCGCGAAGGCATCGAGTGTTATCGACTGTACGACGCCGATATGCCGGAGTACGCATTGGCGGTCGATCTGTATCGCGATTGGGTGCATGTGCAGGAATATGCTCCGCCACGCTCCATCGATCCGGACAAGGCCCAGGCTCGCCTGCTCGATGCCCTGGCGGCTATTCCGCAGGCGCTGGGCATTGCGCGCGAGAAGGTGGTGGTCAAACGTCGCGAGCGCCAGAGCGGCACTCGCCAGTACGAGCGCCAGGCCTCCCAGGGTGAATTTCTCGAAGTCAGCGAGGGTGGCGTCAAGCTGCTGGTCAACCTGACCGACTACCTGGATACCGGCCTGTTCCTCGACCATCGCCCGCTGCGCCTGCGCATACAGCGCGAAGCGGCCGGCAAGCGCTTTCTCAATCTGTTCTGCTATACCGCAACGGCAACCGTGCACGCGGCCAAGGGCGGCGCCCGCAGCACTACCAGTGTCGACCTGTCCAGGACCTATCTGGACTGGGCGCGGCGCAACCTTTCGCTCAACGGCTTCTCGGACCGCCAGCGGCTGGAGCAGGGAGACGTGATGGCCTGGCTGGAAGCGGATCGCGGCGAATACGACCTGATCTTCATCGACCCGCCGACCTTCTCCAACTCCAAGCGCATGGAGGGCGTGTTCGACGTGCAGCGTGACCACGTTGCACTGCTCGACCTGGCGATGGCGCGGCTGGCTACCGGCGGGACGCTGTATTTCTCCAACAACTTCCGCAAGTTCGTGCTGGACGCGAGCCTGATGGATCGTTACGCAGTAGAGGAAATCACGGCTTCAACGCTGGATGAGGACTTCCGCCGCAATCCGCGAATCCACCGTGCCTGGAAACTCCAGGCACGGTGATGACGGTTCTGCGCGGGCCTCAGGCAGGCCCGCTCTTTCTGTAGCGATCAGCGCTGAGCGGTGCTTTCGCTGCGCTGGTTGTACAGGCTGACCAGCACCTGATCCAGGATCGACGAGGCGCCCCATGGACGTGGGTGGTTGAGGATCGCCACCACCGCCCAGACATTGCCGTCGCCGTCTCGACTGTAGCCCGCGATCGCGCGCACGGTATTCAGCGTGCCCGTCTTCACGTGTGCCTTGCCGGCGACCGGCGTGTTGCGCAGACGCTTGCGCATGGTGCCGTCCACGGCCGCCAAAGGCATCGAGGAGATGAACTCGGCCGAGTAGGGGCTGCGCCAGGCGGCCTGCAGCAAACTCGCCAGTTCACGCGCGCTGACCCGCTCGGCACGGGAAAGGCCGGAGCCGTTTTCGATCACCAGGTGCGGGGAAATCAGCCCTTTCTTGGCCAGCCATTGGCGGATCACTCGCTGTGCCGCCTTGGCGTCATCGGCATCCGCTTCGTTGCGGAACGCCGCACCCAGGCTCAGGAACAGCTGCTTGGCCATGGTGTTGTTGCTGTACTTGTTGACGTCACGAATGATCTCGGTGAGGTCCGGGGAGTAGGCCCTGGCCAGCAGGCGGGCGCTGCTCGGTACCTGGGCGACACGATCAGTGCCCAGGATGCTGCCGCCGAGTTCGCCCCAGATCGCCCGCACCGCGCCTGCGGCATAGCGTTCGTGGTCCAGCAGGGAAAGATAGGTCTGCGCGCTGCAACCAGCGGCGAGCTTGCCCGTGACCACCACGGTGACCCCGTCGCCGTCGGCAACGGGGTTGTACAGCACCTCTGGCCAGCCTGGGCATTTGGCTGCCGGCAAGGCCTGAACGCGGTTGTCGATGCGGACGCTGGCAATGGGCGGCTCCACCGCCACGTTCACCTTGCCCCCATCGTTGCGGACGATGAAGCGCAGCGCCTTGAGGTTGACCAGTAGCGAATCGGGGCCGACCAGGAACGGCTTGTTCTGGTCGCCGCCGTCATCGTCGAATACCGGCAGGTCGGGCTGGACGAAGTGGCTGCGATCCAGCACCAGATCGCCAGTGACTTTGCTAACGCCGTTGGCGCGCAGATCGCGCAACAGCAGCCAGAGCTTCTCCATGTTCAGCTTTGGGTCGCCGCCACCTTTCAGATAAAGATTGCCGTTAAGCACGCCGTCCACTAGCGGACCATCGGAATAGAACTCGGTTTTCCATTGGTGGTTGGGGCCGAGCAGTTCGAGCGCAGCATAGGTCGTGACCAACTTCATCGTCGAAGCCGGATTGACCGAGACGTCCGCATTGACGTACGTCGGCGCGGCGTCGCCGGTGAGCGGCAGCATGACCACCGACAGCGCATCGCTGTTGATCTTGTTGGCCTTCAATGCCTGCTCTACACGGGCAGGCAGCGTCTGGTTCACGCCGGCCGCATGAATCGGTAGCGCAATGGGCAAGGCCAGAACGGCCAAGGAGATACCACGAAGGATTCTGTTCATTTGCGAGCGCCTCTGAGCGCACACAGGGGGCTGCTGGTGATTCGATTCGGCATGCGATTTCCCACTGCACTAAGGGAACGATTGCGGGCCATTATGCCCGGCCCGTAGAGGCGCTGTGCCTCTATCCGATAAGCGTAGCTGCGTCGCAGGGGTTACTGCAAAACAAGATGGCGAGCCGTTGCGGCGGCGGTTCTCGGTCATCGCCTTGGCATCGGGTTGCTGTTAGAGTGCGCGCCGTCATCACGTTGAAAAAAGGATCGATCCAATGGCTACCAATCGTTCGCGTCGCCTGCGCAAGAAACTCTGTGTCGATGAGTTCCAAGAGCTGGGCTTCGAGATCAATCTCACCTATCGCGAAGGTATCGAAAGCAAGGCCGTGGATGACTTCCTCGAAGCATTCATCAGCGAGGCGATGGAAGCCAACGAGCTTGGTTATATCGGCGGTGAAGACTACGGTTTCGTCTGCCTGGCGCGCCGTGGTTCGGTCACCGAAGAGCAGCGTGCCAAGGTGGATGCCTGGCTGAAAGGCCGCAGCGAGCTTGCTGAGTACAACGTCAGCCCGCTGATGGATGTGTGGTATCCGGAAAACCCGATCAGGACCGAGAAGTAGTCTGCTCGTCGGTTCGTTGCGCTGCTGCCAGCTGGGCTTTCCTTCGTGAGCGCCTGGCCAGCAGCAGATGCAGCAGGTGCATCAGCGTTGCGATGAGCAACGCAACGCCCACGCCAAGGCTGGCATTGATGAGGCGTATCTGCGGCAGGTTCCAATCCTGCGCCAGGGTTTCTGCCAGCAGCAGGAAGAGCAGGGTGGTCTGCAGCACGAACAGCCCGTAGTGATTCGCCTGGAAGGCCCTGCCGAGCACAACCAGCGGCAGCAGGATTATCACCATCAGCGGCGGGTCCGCCAGGCCATGTCCGATGTAGATGAGGATGGCGGCGGCGGCCAGGATTCCAAGGCTGGCCTGCAGAGCGCGAACCAGGCTGCGCTCGAGGTCCATCTGCAATGTGGTGAACACCGCCAGCGTCAGCCAGTAGCCTCTCGGCAGCTGCGCCATGTTCACGATCACACCACCCAGCGCGCCGGCCAGCATGTAGGTCAGCGCGTGTACTCGCCATTGCCGGATCGGCGTCCGTCGAGCGTGCCGCCGCAGCACCCGCAGGATGCTCAGCAATCGTGGCATGTACGGCCACATACGCAAGCCATGCATGCCGCGCAGACCGAACGCCAGCAGCGTCACCCACAGACCGCCAAGCGCGAACAGCACGGCAATCGCATAGGGGTTGTTGAAATCGGCGACGCCATGCTGGCCCTGGCCGAGGCACAGGCAGATCGCCAGGCCGATGCCGAGTTTGCCGGCTTCGCTGCCATATCGTTGCAACCAGGCCAGAAGCAAACCGTAGAAGGCGAACAGGCCGAGGCTGATCAACGGGTGGGTGGCTGACCAGAAACCCAGGCCGGCACTACCGGCGCCCAGTGCGATAAGGAGCAGCATCCGCAGCATGCCGAAGCGATGAAGCGGATTGGCCTTGGCGGCCTGGAATGCACCTACCGTCGCCCAGAGAAAACCCGGGTGACCACTGAACAGGCCCAGCAACAGCGGCAGCGCACAGCCGAAGCCTGCGACCATCGCCGCGCCCCAGGCGGGGCGCCCGGGATGCCAGTGAATGCTTTGCCGCAACAGACGCTTCATGGGGTCAGACCGGGCTGGAGCGACCGGTCATTTCTCCGGCCATTTCCGTGGCGTAACTGTCGGTCATGCCGGCAATGAAATCGATCATTCGCAGAAACGACTGGTAGAGCGGTAGCTCGGGAGAGGGTGCGCTGCGTCCGAGCAGATCGAGGATCCGCTGGTTCTTGAATGAAGGTGTACCGCCGCGATGCTGTTCCAGCGCCGCCCCGCAGAAAGCGTTGAGCAGGATCTCCAGCGTCGTGTAGGCGCCGATCTCGTGCAGGGTCTTGCGTTTGTCCTGGAAAATCTTCTGGCGGGCCATCGCTTTCGCCTGCACCACGCAGGCCTTGGCAGGGCCATGCATATGCTCGACCAGGTCGCCCGGCAGTTCGCCGCGCAAGAGGTTATTCTGCTGTTCGACGAACGCAGCGGCAGCGGCATTGGTCAGGTGCTCGATGGCCTTGCCGCGCAGGATTGCCAGCTTGCGACGCCTGGAGTCGCCTGGGCCGAGTTGGCGATAGGTTTCCGGGATATCGTCGCCAACCAGCGCCAGCAGCAGTTCCTCGACTTCCGCGTACTCGAGCAGTTCCATTTCGAGGCCATCTTCGAGGTCGATCAGCCCGTAGCAGATGTCGTCCGCGGCCTCCATCAGATACACGAGGGGGTGGCGCCCCCAGCGCTGGTCGGCAACCTTCGGCAGGTTCAGCTTGTGTGCGATCTGCTCCAGCAACGGCAACTCGTTCTGGTAGCAACCGAACTTGTGTTTCTTGTACCCCAGCGCCTCGGCATGGCGAGACGTCCATGGGTATTTGAGATAGGTGCCCAGCGTGGCGTAGGTAAGCCGGGTGCCTCCGTCGAACTGGTGGTATTCGAGCTGCGTGAGCACGCGGAAACCCTGCGCATTGCCCTCGAAGTTGAGGAAGTCATTGCGCTGGGCGTCATCCATGTCGTCCAGCCAGCCGCGTCCTGCGGCCTGCTGGAACCAGTGGCGGATCGCGTCTTCGCCGGAATGGCCAAATGGCGGGTTACCGATGTCATGGGCGAGACAGGCTGATTGGACAATCATGCCGAGGTCGGCCGGGCTGCACCATTCGGGCAGGCTCTCGCGCAACACTTCGCCTACGCGCATGCCGAGCGAGCGCCCGACGCAACTGACTTCCAGCGAGTGAGTCAGGCGGGTATGGATGTGGTCGTTGCTGGAAACCGGATGCACCTGGGTCTTGCGCCCAAGCCGCCGGAACGCGCCGGAAAATATGACTCTATCGTGGTCCTTGTGAAAAGGACTTCGGCCCAGTTCCTCTGTGCTGTGAACGGACTTTCCAAGCCGTTCACGGTTAAGCAGCGTATGCCAATCCAAAAGGGGCTATCTCCTTGTAGCAACCGCCAGTGGTCTGGCATGCCGAGCAGCACGAGCCGGCTGCCTTAAAGGCGCATTCCATGACTTGTTATCGGTGCGCGGACACGAGCGTACAGCAGTTCTCGTCTGCAGGACCATATGGTGGCCATGCGACGTTTGCCGGAGCTAATGGCGCAGCTTGCGAATGAGCGGATAGAACGTGATGCCCAGGCGTGCGAGCTTGCCGACTTTACCCAGGCGCGGGCCGAAGAGGGCGAGCGCAGCGGTCACCGCCAACATCAGGGGGCCTTTGGTGTCGCGACCGGAAGAGGCGCCGCGGCTGCTCACGATCTGCTTGATGCGCCGCACGGGATGGGCAAGGGGCTGCCCGTGATAGAGGATCTGCTGACGATGCATCTCCATGCGCAGCCGAACCAGATCCTTGCGCATGGCCAGGTCGCTGGATGTGCTCAGAGGAAGGGTCATGGCAGTAAACGCTCCTGATTGCGGGCCAGCTCTTCGACCGTTGCCTGGAAGGGGGAAGCGCAGGCCTTGGCAAGCTTGATGGCTCGGCTGATACAGATCGCCATTGCCACCGCATAAATCGCACAAAGAACGAAAATGGCCGCGATGGGATTGCTCTCCCAGAACGCGATGACGATAGCTGCTGAAAGCCCCACCAGAATCAGCAGGCCCAGGATCAGGCTGATACTTGCCAGAAGAAACAGCCTGAATACGCGGCTGCGCTCTTCCTGGAGCTCTATTCCAATCAGCTCCAGATGCCCTTGAAGAAGGCCGACAACCGCGCCGCCCATTTTTTTCAGGGACGGTGCGGGTGCTTCATCGGAATATTTTGCTTCCATTGGCCTGCTTTCCTCCTTCAGCGGCGCATGATCATGCCAAGAAGAAAGCCGGCGCCCGCAGCAATACCAATGGACTGCCAAGGGTGCGTTTGAACGTATTCTTCCGTGCACTGAATGGCCGCTTCACTCTGATCGCGCAGCGTGTTTTCCTGCTCCTTCAACATTTCCCGGGCACGACTCATATTGGCGGTGATTTTCCCGCGTAATTCTTCAGTCTGGCTTCCGGCGGTGTCCTGGGTGTGTTTGAGCAGGCGCTCGGTATCTGCGATAAGCGTGTGGAATTCTTCGATCAGTGCGTTCTGTGCAGCCTGAAGGTTGCGGCGGTGGGCTGACTTGTCGATCAGCGAGCCGGTAGAGCCAGCGGTTGCATCAGGGATAGGGGTGTTATCACTGGTGCTGAAAGTGGATTCGGTAGACATCTGCTTGCTCCTTGGTGAAGTCATGGGAATGGTGACGGTACTTCAAGTTCGAGCATGACGGTGACGCAAGGTTCCCGCTTCGTTTTGAATGAAGCAGCGGAAAGCTGCGGTTACGGTGAGAAGTGAAATGACTCGAGTTTGCGCTGAGCGTGCAGTGAACCTCAGAAACGCCTGCGGTGATCCTACCCTTTAATTGCACAGCACTTTTATCACAGGCGGAATTGATAAGCCTGTAATACGCAACCTTCCTGAAAAGAAAAACCCGCCGAAGCGGGTCTTTCTGACTACTGCATCGAGATGCGGTAGGCCGCTATTACATCAGCGGGATGGTGTAGCTAACGATCAGACGGTTTTCGTCGACGTTAGTGAACGCCGTAGTGCCTGTACCGTAATTGCTACGAGCTGTAGCGTTACGCCATTTGACGTTCAGGTTTTTCAACGCGCCTTCTTGGAAGGTATAACCGATATCGGTGTTGCGTTCCCACTGGTTGAGGTCCCTTCCAGCGGCATCTTCATGGCCATCGCCAGTGATGTAACGAGTCATGAAGGTCAGGCCAGGAATGCCGACAGCAGCGAAGTTGAAGTCATAGCGGGCCTGCCAGGATTTCTGGTTGGCGTTAGCAAAATCATTGATTTGCACATAGTTGACCAGGAAGGGGTCTGTGAACTCAGCCACATAGGCGAAACCGGTGTCACCACTCATTTTTTGATAGCCGAGACCAAAGCTATGGCCGCTCAGCGAGTATGTCACCATAGCCCCGAGTGCTTTGTTGTCAACATTCGAGCTGCCGTCTTCGCTGGAACGAGCGTAACGCAGGTCAGTCTTCAGCGACTGGCCTTCTCCCAGTGGGAGAATATGAACTAGGTTAGTGGAATGCTGCTTGTAGACTTCTTCGAGATTGCTGTAGTAGTACGACGCAGTAAGGTCATTGGTCAGCTTATAGCTACCACCAGCAAAGATAAAATCATCTACGTCTGAAGCATCAATTGCATCCTCACCAAAAGCTGCGCCTTTACCGCCATAACCCAAGCCTTGATTATTGGACGAGTTACGATGGTTGGCACGGTTGAGGTAACCGCCGTCCAGAGTCAGGCCCGTGATCTCCTTGGAGACAATCTGTGCGCCCTGGAAGGTTTGCGGCAGCAGGCGAGAGTCGCTGGAGGAAATCGCCATGTTCTTGGGCTGGAGAGTGCCGACTTTCAGAACAGTCTCGGATACCTTGAACTTCGCTGCGAGACCCAGCGAGGAATAGTCATCGGGAGCTTCGCCCGAGTCACCCATGGGCAGAATGCCGGTATTGGCACGGCCACCGCCCGAATCAAGCTTGACGCCCAGCAGACCGAGAGCATCGACACCAAAGCCTACGGTGCCTTCGGTAAAGCCGGACTCAACGCGAAGAATGAAGCCCTGTGCCCACTCTTCTGCCTTGCTATTTGCAGTACTAGCGTTATCGCGGAAATCACGATTCATGTAGAAGTTACGCAGCTCCAGGCCAGCCTTTGTATCTTCGATAAAAGCAGCTTGAGCCATGGAAGGAATGGCTAGGGTTGCTCCCAGAGTGGCCAGGGCCACGCCCCGGGCGATTGGGGTCTTGAGCATTTCTTGTTCTCCTCGTTGGATGATGCTCTGAAGGTCGCTCTTACGGCGACATGCAATAAAACATTTCATCATTGTTTCAGCCTTTAGACCTTAGTCTTTAGGGCCGGGGCGTCAAGGTCAGGAGTGGTTTGTTCGATAGTCTCGTTAGGCTACAAAACGTCTTACCACTTCCGGCCCGCCGGATTATTGTTCAGGCGGGCAGCCGAATCCTAACGGTTTGATGGCCACTAGTCGAATACCGAAGTCAAACTCTTGTTTGAGTGAGGGTGGTGTCTCGTTTTTTGACCTGCACCGAGCGTGGTGGGCCAGCCGACTGCCAATTGATCGGTAATCGACCTGCTAGAATCAGTTGCTCGACAAATCCTTCGACGGGCCGCCGTGATGCTTCCTGAATGCCAGCTGTTTGGAACCCTGGGCTGTCACCTGTGTGAGCAGGCTGAAGCGGTCGTGATGCCGCTGGTGGAGCACGGGCTGCTGGTGGAGCTGCTGGACGTGGCGGACAGGGTGGAATGGGTCGAGGATTACGGCCTGCGTATTCCCGTACTGCGTCGGGTGGATACGGGGGCGGAGTTGGATTGGCCGTTTGAAGTTGAGCAGGTTGTCCGCTTTCTTGAATGATTGAAGAGCGGCAAAATGTCGCCAGGCCAAAACAGAAAAACCGGCTGCAAGAGCCGGTTTTAGATGCATCAGATAGCACGCCAAAAAGCGCTGATATCGGGAAATGGTCGGAGCGACTGGATTCGAACCAGCGACCTTCTCGTCCCGAACGAGACGCGCTACCAAGCTGCGCTACGCTCCGAAGATGGCGCGCATTCTACAGAAAAAGTTTTGTTGCACAAGACGTTACGCCGGATTTTTTTCACACACCATGCTGGCCCGGTGAGGCAGCTGAGGCTTGTCGTGCTGTCTGATCCGAAGCCGACAGCACGACGTTCAGACTGATCAGAGTTCGCGTACGGTGCGGACCTGATCCTTGTTCACTTTGCCCGGCTTGCCGTCGAGCTGCTCGTATTCATAGAACCCCGAATCGTCGTCGTAATCCGGACGGTCCAGGGTCTGGATCTCGCGACCGTCGTTCAGGGTGATAACGCTCGGATTGGCGCAACCGGCCAATATGCCGAAGCTCAGCGCAAGAATGAGGGTGGGTAGGGTGCGTGTTTGCATGACGCTGTTCCTTCTGCGAGTAACGATAACCATCGGACGAAGCGCGCTACGATGAAGTTCCCAGCTCTGAACGGCTGGCTTTGAGAAGCTCCGGTGTGTTGAGGTTGGCCAGGCGAGGATCGTCTTTCCTGACTTGCAGTTCACGCGCGCCGAGCTTCAGCAGAATGCGTTGCGGGCTGCGCTCCCCGGCACGCCAGAAGGCGTCTATTTCTGCTCGCATGCTGGTAGGTATGACACAGAACAGCGGCTCCCATTGTTCGCCGCAGCGGAGCATCACGGGTTGGTCGGGCGTGCTGATTGCTGCCGAGTACAGCGAATGCAGCAGAGGACGATCTACAAGGGGGGTATCGCATGGCAGCAGGAGCAGCCAGCGGTGGCTCGCGGCGGCAAGCCCGGCGCGTATCCCTGCGAGCGGGCCAGGAAATCCGTCTTCGTCATCGCTGACCAGGCGGTCGGCATAGCCGGCGTAACGCGCATGGTTCCGATTGCAAGACAGCAAGAGCTCATCGGTCAGTGGGCGGGCAACGTCATGCAGCCAGGCGATCAGTGGGCGACCTCGCCACTCCAGCAGCCCCTTATCCTGACCGCCCATACGCTGCCCGCGGCCTCCGGCCAGAAGCAGAATGGAGCAGGACTGGAAAGTTGAGTCGGTCATTGGGTGGCTCCTGAAGCATGCAATCGGACCGTGCCAGCAATCCTACGCGGCTGTGGCGTCGCTGTCCGTTCGGCAGATACGGACATGCAGCCGTTGCGTCGCTAAACCATCGAGAAATTCTGTTGTCTATCTCCTACATCCGCTTTCTACAGAGGGCGGGGTGTCGCCTGCTTATTGGCCGAAATACAAGGAGAACAGACAAATGCAGGAGAGAAACGTTTGGGTTGATTATGCCAAGGCGATCGGAATCATTCTCGTTGTCTACGGGCATGTCGCGCGCGGCGTCTTCAATGCAGGGCTGCCCATGGATGAGGGTGAATTCGTGCTTGTGGACAGCATCATCTATAGCTTCCACATGCCGTTGTTCTTCTTCCTTTCCGGCTTGTTTTTTTTCGATTCGCTGCAAAAGCGGGGTAGGGGCGGCCTGATCATCAACAAGGTGGATACGATCGTTTATCCATTCATTGTCTGGTCCTTGCTGCAAGGGCTGTTCGAAGTCGTCCTGTCGAATTACACCAATGGCCAGGTCACCTTGACTGAGGTGTTCTCGTTGCTATGGATGCCGCGTGCCCAGTTCTGGTTCCTTTATGCCCTGTTCCTGGTGCTTCTGGTCTGCACGTTCCTGTATGCGAAAGCCGATCGCCGATACTTTCTACCGTTCGTGGTGCTGTTCGGGGTCCTGTTCGTCTTCCAGCAGGAACTGACGATCAACAACATGACGCGCTTCATCCTGGGGAATACGGTGTTCTTCGCGCTGGGGGTCTGGTTCAACGAAGTGAAGGCTTTTTTCCTGGCACGCTACACGCAACTAACCGTGTTTTTCGGTGCCTTGTTCATTATTGGCCAGTATCTGTTTCATATCACATTTGGCATGAACTACACCGACGGCGGCCTGCCGGTGCTGGCTCTGGCAACAATATCCATCTTTTTTATGGTCGCGCTTTCGATGTGGCTTGGGCAATTCCGCGTCGACTGGTTTCTGTTTATCGGCGCGTCCTCGATGACGATCTACCTCATGCATATCCTGGCCGGGAGCGGCGTGCGGGTGATTCTCAGCAAGTTCCTAGGCATCGACTCGATTGCTGCACATCTCGTGGTCGGCACACTGATTGGGCTCGTTGCTCCGCTGCTGGCTCAGATCGTGATCAATCGTTTCAACCTGCACTTCCTGCTTACTCCGCCAAAGCGCATCTCCGCTTCGCATCTGCGTATGCGCAAGGCCGTGGCGTGATGCGCATCCGCTAGGTCCTCCCGACTGACCGCCAGAAGATACTGGCGGTCAGTCGGGCTCAGGTGCGGGTTCAGCCGCAGCTGACGCGTTCTATGGTCAGATTTGCGTCAGTATTGAGGTTCAGTCTCTGGGAGTTGTACTCCAGTGTAACGACGTCATCGGGCCGAAGTATTCGGGCTACATCGGCACCTGCCTTGTCCCTCGCCTGTTCCAGTAATTCGGGGGTTGCGACCTTGCCGACAAGGCTGCTCACCGCCTCTGAATTGCATTTGCCGTGTTGCTGGGTATTGGCTTGCTGGGCATTGTCGCCCGGGGTTGCAGTGGTTTGGCACCCACTTGCCAATGCTGCTCCCAGTGCTATCGATGCGAGAAAGCTGATTCGGTACACGAGTTCTCCTTTTGGTCGGTTCGCCGAAGCGCAACTATTATCAGAATTGCGAGCGGGTCAGTAAGGCGATTGAGATAACTGGCAGCTGTATTCGCCTGAAGCCTAAAAAAGAGGCTATGGGCGGGAACCGAAGCGGCGTCATTTCGTCTTATTGCTTGATGGCGCTTTGCAATCCTGGCTGAAGAAAAACAAGGAGTTTCCGCTATGTTTACCTCCCCGTTACTCAAGCGTATCGCTACCGTACTGGCTGCTTTGCATATCCTGTTGGTGGCACAGATTCCCATGGCGCAGGCTGCCATGATCGGAACGCCGGAAGTGGTCGCCGAGCATCAGCAGCAAGTGGACAGACAGCAGTTGCTGACCATGCTGGAAGATCAGGACGTGCAAAAAAAGCTCGAGTCTATGGGCGTTGAGCGTGACCAAGTGGAAAAGCGTATCAACAGTCTGACCGCCGCAGAGCTGGCGCAATTCAACCAGCAGCTTGACCAAGCGCCGGCAGGCGCTGGTGTGGTTGGTGTGATCGTGCTGTTTCTGGTGATCTTCATCATCACCGACATGCTCTGCGCGACCAACATCTTCAACTTCGTCAACTGCATCAACCGTTGAGCCTGCGGTTAGCCCTGCTTGTATTGATCGGCCTGCTCGGGGCCTGTGCTCGTACGACAGTGACGCTTGTCGACGCCTCGCACCTCCCCGTTCGGGCCGAGTTGGCTGATGTACCGTTCTATCCGCAGGAAGACTTCCAATGCGGGCCCGCTGCGCTGGCCACGATGCTGTCGCAACGGGGAATTGACGCGACGCCCGATGCATTGGTCGAGCAGGTTTACATCCCTCAGCGCAAGGGCAGTCTACAGGTGGAAATGGTGGCTGCTGCTCGCTCCGCCGGGCTGCTGGTCTACCCGCTGCGCCCTCGTCTGGAGGATGTTCTGACCGAGATCGCTTCGGGTAATCCGGTGCTTGTGTTGCAAAACCTAGCATTCGACCGATGGCCACAGTGGCATTTTGCCGTGGTGGTGGGATTCGATCTTGAGCGGCAGGAGATCATCTTGCGTTCCGGTACCACGGAACGATGGGTTGGTGGATTTCGCGAGTTCGAACGATCCTGGGCCAAAGGCGGCCGTTGGGCTATGCTCACCCTGACACCAGATCAGATTCCAGAGACTGCGCAGGAGGCCGTTTGGCTTCGCAGCGCCAGTGATATGGAGGAGGTCGGGCAGCGGCGGGGTGCCCGGCAGGCATACGATGCCGCTACGGCGCGCTGGGGGTCGGCGCTGGCGTACTTTGCCTTGGCTAACAGCCAGTACGGTTCGGGTGAGATGCACGCTGCGGAGGCATCGTTACGTGCCAGCGTGCGTGTGGACCAGAGGTTCGCGATCGGTTGGTTCAATCTTTCGCAGGTAATGGCCGAGCAGGGCTGCATGTCGGAGGCCCGGCAGGCTCGAGCCTGTTCGGCCCGGCTTGCACCGGGTGATGGCCGTCTAAAGGCGCCTTTGCCGGCTGCCGCAGAGCAGGCGGCTCGGCAATGCGCTCCGCCACCGTCGTGCCCGCTGCCTGTTCATTAGAACCCGATTCGGTCGCGCAGACTGTAGTACATGGCGCCGAGAGCGCTGAGCGGCGCCTGGAAGCGCTGACCGCCTGGGAACGGGTAGTGCGGCAGGCTGGCGAAAGCATCGAAACGCTCGGCCTGGCCGCTCAGTGCTTCGGCGATCACTTTGCCTGCGACGTGGGTGTAGGTGACGCCGTGACCGCTGCAGCCTTGAGAGTAATAGATGTTGCTTCCCAGCCGTCCGACTTGCGGCAGGCGCGACAGCGTGAGCAGGAAGTTGCCCGTCCAGGCGTAGTCGACTTTCACATTCGCCAGCTGTGGGAATGTTTTCAGCATCTTCGGCCGGATGATCGAGGTGACATCAGCTGGATCTCGCGCACCATAAACGACCCCACCTCCGTAGATGAGGCGCTTGTCTGCCGAGAGTCGGTAGTAGTCGAGCAGATAGTTGCAGTCCTCGACACAGTAATCCTGGGGCAGAAGGCTGCGAGCGAGTTCCTCGTCAAGAGGCTCGGTAGCTATCACCTGGGTTCCGCAAGGCATCGATTTTGCCGCCAGTTCAGGGATCAGGCCGCCTAGGTACGCATTGCCTGCCACCACCACGAACCTAGCGCGAATACTCCCGGCAGGCGTGTGCACTACCGGCTGCTCGCCGCGCTCGACGCGGATCGCTGGCGAGTTCTCATAGATGATGCCGCCGAGAGACTCGATCGCCGTGGCTTCTCCCAGGGCCAGATTGAGCGGGTGGATATGGCCGCCTTGTTTATCGAGCATGCCGCCGGTGTAGCGATCAGACGCTACAACTTGCTGGATGTCATGCTGGTCCAGCAATTCGAGATGCTGGTAGCCGTATCGCTCCCATAGCGCCTTCTGTGCTTCGAGATGGTGCATCTGCTTCTTGTTGAAAGCAGCAAACACGCCACCGTCTTTTAGGTCGCACCTGATGTGGTAGCGGGCGACCCGATCGCGGATGATCCTTCCGCCTTCAAAGGCCATTTCGCCGATCAGCTTGGCGGCAGGCTCGCTAACGCTGCGCTCAATGCTGTCGAGGTCTCGGCTGTAGCTGTTGACGATCTGCCCGCCGTTGCGACCGGATGCGCCGAAGCCAACCTTCACGGCTTCCAGAACGGTGACGCTGAAGCCCTTCTCGAGCAGGAACAGGGCAGTGGACAGACCGGTGTAACCGGCGCCAATGACGCACACGTCGACCTGATGATGATCAGCTAGCGCGGGGCGGGATACGGTTTGATTGGCGGTTGCAGCATAGTAGGAAGCTGGATAGTCCTTGTGCGGCATATTGCAATCTCTGTTCTAAATATTTTACGCATGCTAGCGCTTAACCGGCCGCCTTGCCAGGTAGGCCCAGCGATACGTGTGGATTTCCAAATTTTCCAAATATCAGTGAGTTAGCAGAAAAAACTGCTTGACTCTTTTTTTCATCCATTTAGAATGCGCCCCCATCGAAGGCACATAGCTCAGTTGGTTAGAGCACCACCTTGACATGGTGGGGGTCGTTGGTTCGAATCCAATTGTGCCTACCAATTCGAAAAAGGGTCGCGCAAGCGACCCTTTTTTTTGGCTTGCTTGCCAGCGCATCGGTGTTCTGGAAGCATCGCCAGTTGTATTTCCCAGTGACTTCGGTCCGGTCGAGAGTGAGCCTATCAGGCGCCTGCCATTGTACGGCAGGCCTGCTCGCCGGGTCGCTTTCCTGGCTCATCCCAACCCATGTGGCCTTTGGTACGGGTCACCACTAGGAGAGGAGGCGCCATGCCCACCATTACTCTTCCCGATGGCAGTCAGCGTTCGTTCGATCATCCCGTTACCGTGGCTGAGGTTGCTCAGTCCATCGGCGCCGGCCTTGCGAAGGCAACCCTGGCTGGCAAGGTCGACGGCAAGCTGGTCGACGCCTGTGATTTGATCGAGCGCGATGCTTCGCTGCAGATCATCACGCCGAAGGATGAGGAGGGGTTGGAGATCATTCGCCACTCCTGCGCGCATCTGGTCGGTCATGCGGTAAAGCAGTTGTATCCGAACGCAAAGATGGTAATCGGTCCGGTCATCGATGAGGGTTTCTATTACGACATCGCCATCGATCGTCCCTTTACCCCGGAAGACATGGCGGCCATCGAGAAGCGTATGGCCGAGTTGATCGACAAGGACTACGACGTCATCAAGAAGGTGACACCGCGAGCTGAGGTCATCGAGGTCTTCACGTCGCGAGGTGAGGATTACAAGCTGCGCCTGGTCGACGATATGCCCGACGAGCAGGCGATGGGTCTGTATTACCACGAAGAATATGTGGACATGTGCCGCGGCCCGCACGTGCCGAATACCCGTTTCCTGAAAGCATTCAAACTGACCCGCATTTCCGGTGCGTACTGGCGTGGCGACTCGAAGAACGAGCAGCTGCAGCGCATCTACGGCACTGCCTGGGCCGACAAGAAGCAGTTGGCCGCCTATATCCAGCGCATCGAGGAGGCCGAGAAGCGTGACCATCGCCGGATCGGCAAGCAACTCGACCTGTTCCATACTCAGGAAGAAGCCCCTGGCATGGTCTTCTGGCACCCGGCTGGCTGGACGCTCTACCAGAACCTCGAGCAGTACATGCGTCAGGTGCAGCGCGAGAACGGCTATCAGGAGGTGCGCACGCCGCAGGTAGTCGACCGCATCCTCTGGGAGAAGTCCGGGCATTGGTCGAACTACGCCGAGAACATGTTTACTACCTCGTCGGAAAACCGCGATTACGCAGTCAAGCCGATGAACTGCCCGTGTCATGTGCAGATCTTCAACCAGGGCCTGAAATCCTACCGCGATCTGCCGCTGCGCATGGCCGAGTTCGGCGCCTGCCACCGCAACGAGCCGTCTGGTGCGCTGCATGGCATCATGCGTGTGCGTGGCTTCACTCAGGATGACGCGCACATCTTCTGCACCGAGGAGCAGGTGAAGAAGGAAGCTGCCGACTTCATCAAGCTGACGCTCAAGGTCTATGCCGATTTCGGTTTCAGCGATATCGCGATGAAGCTTTCGACCCGTCCGGCGAAGCGTGTCGGTTCCGACGAGTTGTGGGATCGCGCCGAAAGTGCGCTGGCCGAAGCGCTCAATGAGTCAGGTCTGGCCTGGGAGTATCAGCCGGGCGAGGGAGCCTTCTATGGGCCGAAAATCGAGTTCACTTTGCGCGATTGCCTGGGTCGCAACTGGCAGTGCGGTACGCTGCAGTACGATCCGAATCTGCCCGAGCGTCTCGATGCCAGCTACGTGGCGGAGGACAACAGCCGTCAGCGTCCGGTGATGCTGCACCGTGCGATCCTCGGGTCGTTCGAGCGGTTCATCGGCATGCTCATCGAGCACTACGCCGGCGCATTCCCTGCGTGGTTGGCACCGACCCAGGCGGTGATCATGAATATCACCGACAAGCAGGCCGCATTTGCCATAGAGGTGGAAAAAACGCTGGTCCAAAGCGGGTTCCGTGCCAAGTGTGACTTGAGAAACGAAAAGATCGGCTTTAAAATCCGCGAGCATACTTTGCTCAAGACACCCTATCTCTTGGTTATCGGGGATCGGGAAGTCGAAACACGATCCGTTGCTGTGCGCTCCCGCGAAGGCGTCGATATGGGCTCCATGCCGCTCGAACAATTCGCCCAGCTGCTTGCACAGGCGGTTTCCCGGCGTGGTCGCCAAGAATCGGAGTAATCATTATTAAGCGTGAAATGAGACAGGATAGACGAGCTCAGCCCAAGGCACCGATCAACGAAAACATCACCGCGCGCGAAGTGCGCCTGATCGGTGTCGATGGCGAGCAGATTGGCATCGTCTCTATTGATGAAGCGTTGCGGGTCGCCGAAGAGGCAAAGCTGGATCTGGTGGAGATTTCCGCTGATGCGAATCCCCCGGTCTGCCGGATCATGGATTACGGCAAGCATCTCTTCGAAAAGAAGAAGCAGGCTGCGGCTGCAAAGAAGAATCAGCACCAGCAACAAATCAAAGAAATCAAGTTTCGTCCAGGGACGGAAGAAGGGGATTACCAGGTAAAGCTACGCAACCTGGTACGTTTCCTTGAAGATGGGGACAAGGCCAAGGTTTCATTGCGATTCCGCGGCCGTGAGATGGCTCACCAGGAGCTGGGGATGGAACTGCTCAAGCGGGTCGAAGCTGACCTCATTGAGATTGGTACCGTCGAACAGCATCCGAAGCTGGAAGGACGCCAGCTGATGATGGTCATCGCTCCCAAGAAGCGTAAGTAACCTCCCGGGCACTGGCAGGCCTGATGGTTAACTGTTGTTATTGAATGCGGAGTACGAACATGCCAAAGATGAAAACCAAAAGTGGTGCTGCGAAGCGCTTCAAAAAGACTGCTAACGGCTTCAAGCACAAGCACGCTTTCAAGAGCCACATCCTGACCAAGATGACCACCAAGCGTAAGCGTCAGCTGCGCGGTTGCTCGCAAGTGCATCCGTCCGACGTTGCAAAAGTGGAGCGCATGCTGCGCGTTCGTTGATCCGGTCAAGACTCAGAGGAATAACTCATGGCTCGTGTTAAGCGTGGCGTCGTTGCCCGTCGCCGTCACAAGAAAATTCTGAAACTCGCCAAAGGCTACTACGGTGCGCGTTCGCGCGTATTCCGCGTTGCCAAGCAGGCGGTAATCAAGGCTGGCCAATATGCCTACCGCGACCGCCGTCAGCGCAAGCGTCAGTTCCGCGCTCTGTGGATCGCCCGTATCAACGCTGGTGCTCGTGTCAACGGTCTGTCCTACAGCCGTCTGATCGCCGGTCTGAAGAAGGCGGCCATCGAGATCGATCGCAAGGTTCTGGCCGATCTGGCAGTGAACGAAAAAGCAGCCTTTGCTGCGATTGTCGAGAAAGCCAAAGCTTCTCTGGCTTAAGCCCCGGCAATCACGGATCTTCGGATTCGTTGTAAGTCATCGATAGGGGAAGAGCCTTGTGCTCTTCCCCTATTTCGTATCTGGAAGGGGCTTTTGCAAAAGTGCGCTTGGCGACAGCCTGCATGAGGCGTCTAGCCAGTGCGGTTCTGCAAGAACCTCTGGAGGTTATGTACATGGAAAATCTGGATGCACTGGTCTCGCAAGCGCTAGAGGCCGTGCAACGAAGCGAAGACATCGGTGCCCTTGAGCAGGTCCGTGTTCAGTACCTGGGCAAGAAGGGCGAGCTGACTCAGTTGATGCAGACGCTGGGTAAGCTGTCTGCCGAAGAGCGCCCACAGGCTGGCGCGCTGATCAATGCTGCGAAGAATCAAGTGCAGGACGTGCTCAATGCTCGCAAGGCTGACCTAGAGAAGGCTGCTTTAGGAGCGAAGCTGGCAGCCGAGCGGATCGACGTAACCCTGCCGGGGCGCGGTGAGACGTCCGGCGGACTGCATCCAGTGACCCGCACTCTGGAGCGGGTCGAGCAGTTCTTCAGCCATATTGGCTATAGCGTCGCGGAAGGCCCTGAGGTCGAAGACGATTACCACAACTTCGAAGCACTGAATATTCCAGGGCATCACCCGGCGCGTGCGATGCACGACACGTTTTATTTCAATGCCAACATGTTGCTGCGTACGCACACTTCGCCCGTGCAAGTGCGCACCATGGAGTCGCGGCAGCCGCCGATTCGTATCGTTTGTCCCGGGCGAGTCTATCGCTGCGACTCCGATATCACTCATTCGCCGATGTTCCATCAGGTCGAGGGCCTGTTGATCGACGAGGGTGTCAGTTTCGCGGATCTCAAGGGCACCATCGAGGAGTTTCTTCGGGTGTTCTTCGAGAAACCGCTGGGCGTGCGCTTTCGTCCTTCCTTCTTCCCGTTCACCGAGCCGTCTGCGGAAGTCGACATGCAGTGCGTGATGTGCAGCGGCAAGGGCTGCCGCGTATGCAAGCAGACCGGTTGGCTGGAGGTCATGGGCTGCGGCATGGTGCATCCCAATGTATTGCGGATGTCGGGAATCGATCCGGAGCGATATTCCGGTTTCGCCTTCGGCATGGGCGTCGAACGCCTCGCCATGCTGCGTTACGGCGTCAATGACTTGCGCCTGTTCTTCGACAATGACCTGCGGTTTCTCGCGCAATTTCGCTAGTGCCGCCGCCCGTCAACGCATATTTAGGAGAGCAGGATGAAATTCAGTGAACAGTGGCTGCGGAGCTGGGTCAACCCACAGGTTTCGCGTGAGGAGCTGGTCGCCCGTCTGTCCATGGTCGGGCTTGAAGTGGATGCCGTGACACCGGTTGCCGGTAGCTTCAGCGGCGTAGTCGTCGGTGAGGTGCTGGAAACGGCGCAGCATCCTGATGCCGACAAGCTCAGGGTTTGCCAGGTGAGCAATGGCCAGGAGACTTTCCAGGTCGTTTGCGGCGCGCCGAACGTGCGTCCCGGTCTGAAGATTCCTTTCGCCATGATCGGCGCCCAGTTGCCGGGCGATTTCAAAATCAAGAAGGCCAAGCTGCGTGGCGTCGAATCCAACGGCATGCTTTGCTCGGAAACCGAGTTGCAGGTCGGAGGCGACGACAGCGGCCTGATGGAACTCGCCGCCGATGCGCCGGTTGGTACAGATCTGCGCGAGTATCTCGGGCTCGATGATGTGTCTATCGAGATCGGTCTGACACCCAATCGTGGCGATTGCCTCTCTCTAGCTGGTTTGGCTCGGGAAGTCGGTGCCATCTATGGTGCCGAAGTGCGTCCGGTGGAAGTCGGCGTGGCCAGTGTCGCCCATGAAGATGTACGCCCGGTCGAGGTGTTGGCGCCGAAGGCTTGTCCGCGCTACCTCGGGAGAGTGATCCACAATGTCGATCTGACACGCCCGACGCCACTCTGGATAGTGGAGCGCCTGCGCCGTTCCGATATTCGCAGTATCGACGCGGTTGTTGATGTCACTAACTATGTGATGCTCGAGCTGGGCCAGCCGCTGCACGCGTTTGATCTGGATGAAGTCAAGGGCGGCATCCGGGTTCGTATGGCTGAAGAAGGCGAAAAGCTGGTTCTGCTGGATGGCCAGGAAGTCTCCTTGCGCAGCGATACACTGATCATTGCGGATCATGAGCGGCCACTCGCCATCGCTGGCGTGATGGGAGGCGAGCATAGCGGTGTCAGCGCTCCCACCCGCAGCATCTTTCTCGAGAGTGCGTTCTTCGACACGATTGCGCTGGCCGGCAAGGCACGCTCCTACGGTCTACATACGGACGCTTCGCATCGCTACGAGCGGGGTGTCGACTCGCAACTTCCGCGGCAGGCGATGGAGCGCGCGACCAGCTTGCTGCTCGATATCGTTGGCGGGAAGGCGGGTCCCATCGTCGAGGTCGTCAGCGAACGCGATCTTCCAAATATTGCACCTGTAACCCTCCGCGCCGAGCGTATTACCCAGATGCTGGGATTGGAGCTGGACGGTACCGAAGTGGTCCGCCTGCTGACATCGCTGGGTCTTGTAGTGGTGGGCGAGGGTGAAGGGCGCTGGCAAGTCTTCGTTCCAAGTCATCGTTTCGACATCAGTCTTGAAATCGACCTGATCGAAGAGTTGGGCCGCCTATACGGCTATGATCGCTTGCCGGTGCGGTACCCGCAGGCTCGGCTCGCGCCTGAGGCGAAGCCGGAAGCGCGCGCAGAGTTGCCGCTGCTGCGTCGTTTGCTGGTGGCTCGTGGTTATCAGGAAGCGATCACTTACAGCTTCATCGACCCCAAGCTCTTTGAGCTGTTCAGCCCGGACATGAAACCACTGGAGCTGGCCAATCCGATTTCCGCAGATATGGCGGCAATGCGCGCCTCGCTTTGGCCGGGATTGGTGAAGGCGCTGCAATACAACCTCAATCGCCAGCAGTCGCGTGTACGCCTGTTCGAAGCAGGGCTGCGCTTTGTCGGTCAGCTGCCAGCGCTCGAGCAGGAAGCCATGCTGGCAGGTGTGGTGACAGGTAGCCGCGAGCCTGAAGGCTGGGCAAACGCCCGCGAAGCGGTGGATTTCTTCGACGTCAAGGCTGATGTCGAAGCGCTGCTCGCATTCGCTGGGAACGGCAGCGCCTATCGATTCGTTCCTGGTGAACATCCCGCCTTGCATCCCGGTCAAACCGCTCGGATCGAGCGCGATGGCCGGCTGGTCGGCTTTGTTGGAAGTCTGCATCCCGAACTGGCAGGTATGCTGGGGATCGATCAGTCGGTATATCTGTTCGAGCTGAAGCTTTCCGAGATCGCAGACGGCCGCATGCCGCAGTTCTCCGAGCTGTCGCGCTTTCCTGAGGTGCGGCGTGACCTTGCGGTCCTCGTCAACCGTGACGTCGCCGCGCAGGCAATCCTTGACTGCATTCGCGGTGGCGCGGGCGAGAATCTGACGGACCTCAAGCTATTTGATGTCTATCAGGGGAAAGGTATTGATCCTCTTAGCAAAAGTGTGGCAGTCGGCTTGACCTGGCAGCACCCATCGCGCACTCTAAACGACGATGAGGTGAACGACGTAATGCAGAAAATCCTCACCTCCCTGGAAGAAAGGTTCAATGCCACGTTAAGGAAATAGCGTATGGGGGCTCTGACGAAAGCTGAAATGGCGGAACGTCTTTATGAAGAGCTGGGCTTGAATAAGCGCGAGGCCAAGGAACTGGTCGAGCTGTTTTTCGAGGAAATCCGACAGGCGCTCGAGCACAACGAACAGGTCAAGTTGTCCGGCTTCGGCAACTTCGACCTGCGCGATAAACGTCAGCGCCCAGGTCGTAATCCGAAGACGGGTGAGGAAATTCCTATCACGGCGCGTCGTGTGGTGACGTTCCGTCCTGGGCAGAAACTCAAAGCGAGAGTCGAGGCCTATGCTGGAACCAAGCCATAACGACGAGCTTCCTGCCATTCCGGGCAAGCGCTATTTCACCATTGGTGAGGTCAGCGAACTCTGCGCGGTGAAACCCCATGTGCTGCGTTACTGGGAGCAGGAGTTTCCTCAGCTGAACCCGGTGAAGCGTCGTGGTAACAGGCGCTACTATCAGCGGCAAGATGTGTTGATGATCCGTCAGATTCGCGCGCTTCTCTACGATCAGGGTTTCACCATTGGAGGCGCCAGGCAGCGCATGTCCGGTGACGAAGCGCGCGACGACACCACCCAATACAAGCAGCTGATTCGGCAGATGATTTCGGAGCTGGAGGAAGTGCTGCAAGTGCTGAGGAAATAGCTTTCCTTGGCGCTAAAAAACTTTCACATTTTCAGATGCTTAATGTATAGTTCGATCCGCTTTCAGCAGTGCTGACAGCATTCGTCGGGGCGTAGCGCAGCCTGGTAGCGCACTTGCATGGGGTGCAAGGGGTCGAGTGTTCGAATCACTCCGTCCCGACCAAAAAATCCCTAGAAAATCCAGTCACTTAGCGGTGACTGGATTTTTTATGGGCGCTTCACGCGTAGAAGCGTAGGGACTTTTGCGGGACTTTTTTTCATCCTGCCATTCTCCTCAAAATTGTCAGGGCCGGACCGCGCGAGTCGGTGGCCGAAATCCTGTTGGCTTCATCGATCAGTTTGCCCAACTCGGCGGCTGAGTAGTGACTGGTGATGCTACCGTTCTTGTGCCCCAGCAGAGCCTTCCTGTCTTCCTCCGTTACCCCAGCTGCCCGAAGTCTTCGACCGAAGGTGTGCTTCAGGTCGTGAACGCGGATCGAAGCAAATCCAGCTGGGGCAGGGCGCAGAAAACGCTCCTGGAACTTCTTCGCTGCTCTGACCCTGGCTTTCTTCCATGCCGAATCGTTCATCCGGTGAACTGGAGTGGCCTTGCCGTTTCGATCGGGTTGTCCGTAAGGAAATACCCAAACCGGATCAAGCCCACGCTGTCCCTCGATGACCGACTTGGCTACGTTGTTGAGCACAACGAGGCGCTCGTCGCCGTTCTTGACCCCGGAGCTCTCATGTCGGCCACCAAAATCCGCCGGTATGAGAAACACGCTGGTGTTGAGCTCAGGAATCGGTATCTCCCAATCCCAGCGAAGCTTCACGACTTCCTGCTCTCGTGAACCGCTGTTGACCTTGTACAGGGCCATGCGGCGCAAATGGTCAGGCAGTTCGGCGAAGAGAATCGACTGCTCTTCCCATGACATCGGGTAGGGCATGCGTCTGGTTTTCTTCTCTTCCAGCTTGGTGATCATCGGTACTACGTCGAGCCAGGGACGCTTCTGCTCATCACGCCATTTTCGGGCGCATAGATTCAAGATGCGTATGACGCGTTCCAGGGCGATGTTCACCGTGCGGTGTGAGACGCCAGGCTTCAACTTGCCATCGCTGGTTCTGGTGCCCTTGAGTCGATCCCTTATATAGGGAGCCAGAGTCTCGTCGTCGACATGAGTCAGAGGCTGGTCGCCAATATACGGGTCCAACTGCTCCAGATAGATGGCCGTGAGGCCTATCGACGGCTGATCCTTGTACTCGATCAGGTAACGCGTAGCGGCTTCCCGCCAGGTTCTGATCGTGCGGACGCCATAGATCTTCTGTTCCCGGAGCTTTTCCAGCTTGTGTATCAGGTACTGCTCTGCCTCCTTCCTATCGCTTGATCCAGTGCTTTCCTGAATTCGCTGACCTCTGAAGACCTTGTCGATGTGCCAGGTCCCGTTCCTTTGGTAGAGGCCGCTAATGGTTTTTCGCGCCATGGTTTTCCTCCTTGGCGCTCGCTGCGGGAGTGATCATGTCCCTTGGCACCTTCCTTTTCAATGATGGCCCGGTCGATGTAGGTGTCTGCCCAGGCATCCAATTCTTGGCGATCAAAGCCGATGCCTTGCACTCCAATGCGGAATTCCCGCACGTAAGGCCGGACGGTTTTGTTGAATTCTGTGCGGCACATGCCGAGGTAGGCGGGGGCCGCACTGGCTCGCAGGATTCGGGGTGGGCAGATGATCAAGCGTGCGGCTATCTGTTCAGATGATGCGGGCATGATTGTCGCCTCCTTGTTGGCCCTGATCCGTGCTGCAGATGCTGTCCGCTACTCGCTGGGCGAACAACGTGGTGGAGGGGGCTGCGGAGGGTTTGGTACAACAACCGTTTTGGCTCGGTTTGACCTGATGGATCGTGGCGTATGGCCTGTCGTTGGCTGGTACGGTGATATCAGGCTTAAGGATTGATGCGTGTCTTCCGAAGAGGTATCCCAGCAACCTGGTTCCAGTCCTGGTGGCCCAGTCAGTCGTGAGGAGATGTACGCAGAGGTGTGGCGGCTTCCCATGACCAAGATCGCGGATCACCACCGTGTTTCTTCCAGCTTCTTGGCGCGTGTGTGTACCCGCATGAATGTCCCGTGGCCGCCGCGTGGGCACTGGGTAAAGCTGGAGAATGGAGTACCCAGTCCTCAGCCACCCCTGCCTGAGGCTGGGCCTGGTGACCTTCAGGTCTGGCGCAAGGGAGATGTTCTTGGTGCTGTTTCTCGACCGGTACCGAAGGCACCTGCACCGCGCAAAATCAAACCCGAACAGCTCCGCATTTCGCGATCAAGGCCGCACCCTGTTGTCGTGGGGGCGTATGAGGTCTTTGAGCATGGGCGAGTCATCGACCAGGGGTTCCTCAAGCCAGGTAGGCAGCGTCTGGTGGATGTCGTGGTGACCAAGCCTCAGCTTGAGCCGGCTCTGAAACTGGCGAATCAGCTGTTTCTCAAGCTGGAAGCTGCCGGCCATCGCGTGATGTTTGCACCGAGTGACCGAACCTATGCCCGGGCCTCGTTTGATGAGCATGAACACCCACCCAAGAAGCCAAGGCACCGGCATCCGGCGTTGTGGTCACCATCCAAGCCCACAGTGGTTTTCGTCGGGACGGTTGCCATTGGACTGACGTTGTTTGAGATGACTGAGGAACTGGAGGCCCGCTACATCGATGGCAAGTACATCCCCACCTCCAAGATACCGTCGCAGCAGATGCGCCGCTTGAGCGTAAGCGTACGCCGAACTCACCTTGCGCGACTCAGGCAGGCGCCCACTGATGCGGCAGCAGTTGGCCGACCTCACTCGCCCGTTGCGTCGGCAGGCGTGTCAGCACGTCCTTGAGATAGGCATACG